>JAEEGL015102432.1_pt1 | contig 33163 bp, 39 predicted proteins | sample 9134231 | NCBI WGS metagenome assembly JAEEGL01 (sample SAMN16246548, study PRJNA631951) | gut metagenome | biome: gut microbiome; feature: rumen; material: fiber-attached | host: Bos | place: Iran: Karaj | collected 2018-10 | reverse complement strand
ATCGCGGAATATATTCATAATGTTGATTTCCATATTGCTAACCGAGCATAACCATAATGAGGGCTCGTAAGTACAATTGCGAGCACTCCTTTTTCTACTTTTATCTTCCGGCCGGCCACAGCTGCCACACCCGTGCGCCCGATTAAAAATGCCTTTGGGAAATTTTTTACCAAAAGCCCTGTTAGTTGATTTTTTAAAGAAAATATGGTATAATATATGTAGAATATGTAAAGGATTTGAAAAAGATGGAATTAACAAATAAGCAAGCAGAAGGATTAAATATAGCGATTTCACGATACATGAGTCACGAACCATATACTGTAATAGCTGGATATGCTGGCACAGGTAAATCGACCCTTGTATCATTTATTATAGATGCGTTAGATATAGATAGAGATGAAGTGGCTTATATCGCATATACAGGAAAGGCTTCATTAGTATTGAAAGAAAAAGGTTGTCCTAATGCGACCACCGCACATCAATTATTATATAAAGCAATTCCAAAGAATGATGGAACATTCTTTTTAAAGATTAAGAGACCATTAGACTATCCATATAAGCTTATAATTGTAGATGAAGTTTCAATGTTGCCGCAAGAGATGTGGGATTTATTATTGTCACATCATATTCATGTTATTGCTCTTGGAGACCCAGGTCAATTACCTCCAGTGCGAGGAGAAAATGAAGTTTTAAACAAGCCTCATATCTTCCTTGATGAAGTGGTGCGGCAGGCACGAGAATCTGAAATTATTCGTTTATCTATGGATATCAGAGAAGGCAAACCATTAGAGAAACAAAATGGTAGTGAAGTTATGATTCTCGACCAGTGGGAAATGGTTGATGGAATGTATAATTGGGCCGATCAAATTATTTGCGCCAAGAATGAAACTCGATATAAAATAAATGATGAAATAAGATTGGCAAAATTTGAAACAGAGAATCAAACTCCAATAATAGGAGATAAGGTTGTATGCGGCCATAATGATTGGGAATTATTATCTATGGTAAATTCTCAACCACTTGTTAATGGATTAATAGGAACTGTAACTTGTAATCAACCAATGGTTTTTAAAGCCCCATATGTCGGACAAGTAGAACTTTTTCAGTGTGGGTTAGACATAGATGGATATGATTATTTTGACCCGATTCCAATGGATGCTAAATTATTTTTACAGCACGAACCAACTGTAACAAAACAGAACTTTAGATATTTAAAGAATTTTAAGATTAAGCCATTTGAATACGCATATGCGATTACTTGTCATAAGGCTCAAGGTAGTGAGTATCATAAGGTTTTGGTTCTTGAAGAATGGTTGAGAGGTTCAGAACATAGCCGTTGGTTATACACAGCCTGTACCAGAGCTATAGATAAATTAGTAATAGTAAGAAATTATAGAAAGAGATAATTATTATGGAAGATAATTATAACCCTTATCATCTAGAAAATCCAGATATTTGTTCTACTATAGTATCTGGATTATTGAAAGAAAAAATAGAAGATGTTAATAAAGAATTTTCAGTATTAGAGATAGGATGTAATGAAGGGCGCAATCTTTTATATCTAGAGAAACACTATCCTAATGTGCGTTTATATGGCACAGACATAAACAAGTGTGCGATAGACCAGGCTAGACAATATGTGTGCGGCGGACATATATACTACAACGACATACAAGAGTTGGCCTTGCCGCAAGATATTATTACTGAAAAATTTGATTATATTATACTTGCTGATGTGCTAGAACATCTTCGCAACCCCTATGAAGTATTGACATATGTTAAGCAATTTTTGACAGAAAATGGTTCTATCTTGTGTGTAATTCCAAATCTCATGCACTTCTCTGTATTAAAAGAATTATTGATTAATTGTAATTTTAAATATACAGAAACAGGCTTATTAGATAAAACTCATATACATCTCTTCACTTGGAATGAATGTTTAAGAATGTTTGGAGAATGTAATTTAAATGTAGAAACAATATACTTTATGCCTATAGACACTTCAGAGCCTTCTGATTTAGCTTTTATAAATAAATTAATTGCTTTTAATACAAATGCTTATGGCGTTCAAAACATTAGAGATATTTTTGTAGCATTTGAATTTATGTTTGAATTAAAAGCAGCATAAGATTTGAAAAAATATAAAATATATGGTATAATATATATATAAAATATATGAAAGAGGTTAGTGAGTATGTCAACATATTTTAACTGTCACTCACATACGATGTACTCGAACATCCGGATATTAGATTGTATCAATCGTCCGGAAGATTTAATAAAGAAAACTAAAGAATTAGGTCTTACTGGTTTGGCGATAACAGACCATGAGACCTTAAGTTCGCATATGACGATAAATAAATTAGCGAAACAATTGAGAGAATCTGACCCAGATTTTACAATTGCGTTAGGTAATGAGATTTATTTAACAGATACAAGAGAACCGAAACAAAAGTATTATCATTTTATCTTAATAGCAAAAGATGAAATAGGATATAAACAATTAAAAAGATTAAGCACAATCGCTTGGATGAATAGTTATAACACAGGACGTATGGAAAGAGTTCCAACTTTAAAAAGTGATTTAAAAGAAATCATTAGTGAGAACCCCGGTCATATAATTGCGACAAGTGCTTGTATTGGTGGAGAGTTATCCACAAATGCGTTATTAATGTCAAAAGCAGAATTAGTAAATGATATTAAAGACGCTCAAATTTATTATGAAAATATCCAAAATTTTATAGAATTTTGTATAAATATATTTAAAGATGATTTTTATATAGAATGTGCGCCGAGTGATGATGAAGAGCAGGTTTTAGTAAATAAAAAGTTATATAAAATTAGTAAAGCATATAACATTCCAATGACTATTGGAACTGACGCACATTATTTAAGACCAGAAGATAGACCGATTCATAAAGCATATTTAACTTCAAAAGATGGTGAAAGAGAAACAGATTCATTTTATAAATATACATATGTAATGTCACCAGAAGAAGTTAAAGAATTAATGAGATATAGTTTTGAAGATGATAAGATTATTGAATGGATGTTTGAAAATAGTCAGAATCTTCAGAAGAAAATTAATTGGTTTAGTCTTGAAAGAAAACAAATTATTCCAAAGGTTGAATTGCCGCACATTATAAAGTTTGCGATTCCTGAACCAGAAAAATATCCAGTATTAGCAAGTTTAGCCAACAGTGATGAGAATCAAGAAAGATATTGGTTAAATGAATGTATTGGTAGTTTATATAATAAAGATTTAAATAAAAAGGAATACTGGGAAAGATTAGAAACAGAAGCTGATGTTATTAAAACAATCGGAGAGAAGTTAAACGATTGTTTGTTCGCGTATTTTAATACATTTAAACATTATATTGATTTATTCTGGGAGTGCGGCAGTATTGTTGGCCCCGGACGTGGTTCATCAACAGGATTTTTATCTAATTATTTATTAGGAATCACGCAGCTCGATCCGATTAGATGGAATCTTCCATATTGGAGATTTCTTAATAAAGAAAGAGCTGAACTTCCAGATATTGATATTGACCTTGCGCCAAGTAAGCGACCATTAATTTTTGAGAAGATTAGAGAAGAAAGAGGTCAATTTGGTTTAGCACAGGTTGTCACTTTTGGAACTGAAGCAACAAAAGCTGCGATTCAGACAGCTTGTAGAGGATATAGAAGTGAAGAATATCCCGATGGAATTGATAGTGATGAAGCGTTATATATGTCAGGATTGATTCCGCAAGAAAGAGGATTCTTATGGGATATTAATGATGTTGTGTCTGGTAATCCAGAAAAAGGAAGAAAGCCAGTTAAAGAATTTTTAAATAAAGTAAAGAGATATCCTGGATTATTAGAGATTATAACTTGTATTTGTGGATTAGTTAATAAAAGAGGAGTTCACGCAAGTGGAACAATTTTATATGGTGATGACCCATTTGATACAGCAGCATTTATGCGTGCGCCAGGTGGAGATATTGTCACTTGCTGGGACTTACACGAAGCTGAAGCGGCGGGAGATACAAAATATGACTTCCTTGTAACTGAAGCATCGGATAAGATTATAAAATGTTATGAGTTCTTAAAAGAAGGAAATGAAATTCCAGATATAAGTTTAAGAGAGTTTTATAATGAGTATTTACATCCAGAAGTATTAGATGTAGAAAATCAAGAATTATGGGACCATCTTGCGGCGGGAGATATATTGGATGTATTCCAGTTCGCAACGGGAGTTGGTCTGATGATTGCGAAAAAGTTAAAACCACAGAATATGTTGGAGATGACTGCGGCATCCGCCTTAATGCGCTTGATGGCTGAACGTGGAGAGGAATCACCGCAGGATAGATATGTAAGAATAAAAGATAATCCTTCAGAATTTGAGAATGAAATGTTGAAATATGGTTTAAATGAAAAGCAAAGAGCAGCATTTCATAAGTATTGCGATGATTATTATGGAGCGGTTCCGCTTCAGGAACAAATGATGGAAATCCTGATGGATGAAGATATCGCAGGTTTTACGCTCGCAGAAGCTAACGCCGCACGTAAAATCGTCGCAAAGAAGCAAATGAATAAGATTCCAGATTTAAGGAAACAGTTATATGAAAGTGTAGCTGATAATGCTTATTCAAATTTTATTTGGAAAATAGCAATAGCTCCATCATTAGGATATGCGTTCAGTAAGAATCATAGTTTGCCATATTCATTTGTTGGTATTCAAATGATTTATCTGGCAACTCATTTTAATCCGATTTATTGGGATACAGCGTGTCTGGTAGTAAATAGTGGAGCGACAGACCCAGATAATAGTGGTTCAACAGATTATGGTAAAGTTGCTCGAGCAATCGGCGCAATTAAAGAAGCTGGAATTAAAATTAGTCTGATTGATATTAATAAGTCTTCATTTGGATTTGAACCCGATGTAAAAAATGGTGCGATTCTTTTGGGAATGAAGAATTTATTAAATGTTGGTGATGATGTAATCGAGCAAATTATTGCGAATAGACCATATGAATCACCGAAAGATTTTTATTATAAAGTAAGACCGAATAAACAAGCCATGATTTCATTAATCAAGTCTGGGGCATTTGATAATATGAATGATAGAAAGTTTGTTATGACTTGGTTTATTTGGAAAACTTGTGATAAAAAAAGTCGATTAACTTTACAAAATATGCCGAGTTTATTTAAGTATAATCTTGTTCCACAAGATACAGAAAGTATGACACGAGCAAGAAGAGTTTATGAGTTTAATAGATATTTAAAAGCAATATGTAAAGTAAGCGGTGGAGAAGATTATTGGTTAGATGAAAGAGCATTAGATTTCTTAAATGAAATTGATAAAAATGATTTGGTAGAAACATTCCCAGAGTTCCATATGAATATGAAAAAATGGGATAAAGTTTATCAAAAAGAAATGGATATATTCAGAAATTGGATAGCATCTGATAAAGATAATATATTGTTTAAATTAAATAGTATTATCTTTAAAGAAGATTGGGATAAATATGCCAAAGGGAATTATTCATCTTGGGAAATGGAAGCAGCTTGTTTTTATTATCATGACCATGAATTATTAAATGTTAATAGCACTAAATATGGTTTAAGTAATTATGAGAATCTTCCAAAAGAACCAGAGGTTGAAAGTTATTGGCGACATAATATCCCATTATTTAAATTAACAAAAATAGCTGGAACTTGTATAGATAAAAATAAAAATAAAAGCACAGTTACACTATTAACAACTTCTGGAGTTGTAGAAGTTAAATTTAGAAAAGAGTATTTTGCGTTATTTGATAAACAAATTTCAGAACGTGGCGAAGATGGTAAAAAGCATGTAATTGAAAAGTCATGGTTCAAAAGAGGAAGTATGATTATTGTCAATGGTATGCGTTCTGGAGATAATTTCATTTGTAAGAAATATGCGAGCACGATTGGTCATCAGTTATATAAAATTATAGAAATAAAAGATAATGGTGATTTAGTGCTTCAAGATGAAAGATACCAGGGGGGAATAGAAGAAGAAGATGAGTGAATTTAAGATAGTAGCAATTATAGGCGAGGCGGGGTCCGGTAAGGACACCCTCCTCAATGCTTTAATAGAAGGCGATTTAAATGATAAATATCATAAAGTAATTAGCTATACGACTCGAAGACCAAGAGCTAATGAAGTTAATGGTAAAGATTATTTCTTTATTACTGATAAAGAATTTACTGATTTAATTTTACAAGATAAAATGCTAGAAGCTACAGTATTTAATAATTGGGTTTATGGGACTGGAGTTGATGGATTAGATGAAAATAAAATTAACATTGGTGTATTTAATCCAGAAGGGATAGAAACTTTATCTGAAATGAATAATATAAAATTATTTATAATAAGATGTATGTGTCCTAATAAAGAAAGGTTATTGCGGCAGTTACACAGAGAACCAGACCCAGATGTTGATGAGATTGTGCGGCGATACTTGGCTGATAAATCTGACTTTAATTCTTTTAATTTGCCGCAACATGTCAAATGGATATATATAGATACCACTAATGCCGCAATCGTTAATGCTGCGAACCTCGCGACCAAAATCTGGTCTTGGGCGCAAGAGATTAATGAATAAGTAGGAAAAACTAAATATAGTGGAAATTACTTTTAAAATAACTAAATTTAGATGGAGGCATACATGAATATCCAAAAGAGAAACGGAGATATAGTTCAGTTTGACCCTCAAAAGATTATCAATGCTATTAATAAAGCATTTATAGAAGTTGATGGGGAATTATATGAAACTGACACAGCGACAGATATTGCGCTTGAAATAGGGAAAGCTGTAAATGAAAGTCCCATTACTATAACAGTAGAAACAATTCAAGATTGGATTGAAGATTATTTAATGCGCTCGGAAAGAAGAGATGTCGCAAGAGCTTACATTAGATATAGATATAAAAAAGAAGTAGCAAGGAAAGTGAAATCAGATTTTTTCGATGCTGTTGGCGAAAAGCTTGAAGCTAGAAACGTTCAGAATCAAAATGCGAACATTGATGAGTATTCTTTTGGTGGACGTATTGGCGAAGCTGCCGGAATTATGACTAAAGAATATGCTCTTGATAATCTGATTTCTAAAAAAGCAAAAGACCATCATTTAAATAATGAAATTTATATTCATGATTTAGATTCTTATGCGGTAGGCATGCATAATTGTTTGTCTGTGCCTTTTGATGATTTATTAGCTAAAGGTTTTAATACAAGACAAACGGACGTGCGGCCGGCCAACTCTATAAATACTGCGTTCCAGCTTGTTGCTGTAATTTTCCAGCTACAAAGCTTACAACAGTTCGGTGGCGTTTCTGCTACTCACCTTGATTGGACTATGGTTCCATATGTAAGAAAAAGTTTTTATAAACATTTTATTGATGGACTTCATTATATTGAAGACCCTGTTGGGGATGAATACATTTCAAATATAAATAATGAATTATCTATTGAAGATGAGTGTTATAAAGAGCCTTATCATTATGCGTATAGATATGCTATGGATATGACAAGACGCGAAATCCATCAAGCTGTAGAAGGAATGTATCATAATCTTAATACTTTACAATCAAGAAGTGGAAACCAACTTCCATTCACAAGTATTAATTATGGCACTTGTACTCTTCCAGAAGGCAGGATGGTTACACTGGAGTTGCTAGACGTATCGATCGAAGGCCTGGGCGCACTCTATAAAACATCTATTTTCCCATGTGGAATTTTCCAATGTATGAAAGGAGTTAATCGTAAACCAAATGACCCCAATTACGATCTCTATCGCCTTGCTCTGCAATCAACCGCAAAAAGATTATATCCTAATTATGCGAACGTAGATTGGAGCGGAAACGCTGGGTATGACCCAAACGATCCCAAAACATACTTTTCAACCATGGGTAAGCGTAAACTATAGCTCATGTAAAACTTTTTGAACTCCGCCCGGAGGTGTGTGCGGTTAGTCCGCATGCTAACGGTTAGGTCCCACGTGGATGAGACCGTGCCAAGATTCTTCGTAATATTCATTAGAAAGGAGACTTGCTAATGATTATTGGAGAAATATATATAATAACAAATATTCAAAATAATAAAGTATATATAGGACAAACAACTCGTCCCGTAGAATATAGATTTAATAGACATATTAATGATGCTTTAAAGAATAAATTAGATACTCATTTTGCCAGAGCAATTAGAAAATATGGCCCACAAAATTTTAAACTTCAAGTCATTGATAATGCCGAGACTCAAGATGAATTAAATTTAAAAGAACAGTATTGGATTCATTTTTATGATTCAGTTAATAATGGATATAATGAAACTGATGCGATTTCTAAATGTGGAGGCAATACTTATCAATCTAAAACTGAAGAGGAAATGAGTGTTATTAAAGAAAAAATTCGTAAAACAAAACTTGGTGCTAAAAATCCAATGGCACGTAAAATTAAACGAATTAATATAAAAACTAATGAAATAGATATTTTTGATACTGTTATAGGTTGTGCGCGAGCATGTGGCATAAAAAATGGTAAAACTTCGATAACTACTAGATTAAATGGGAAAATTAAATCTCCATTTAAAAATACTTGGATATTTGAATATTATGAAGAATAAGGTGTATCGACTATCCCTGATGAATGTAAGGGAGTAGGGCTAGAGATAGGCACTAGCTCGAAGCGGAAAGCTATCTTAAATAGATAGAAGATATAGTCAGTACTGATGGCAACATCAGAGAATATGTGTAGAACGGCTAATGGACTTGATGTTAACGCAGAACCGGGAGTCAATCCTCAAACTAAAGATGGACGAGGAAACATCTGCCCTGTTACCATTATTTTACCAACAGTTGCGATGCAAGCTAAAAAGTATTATGACGACAAACCCTGCGGAGATGTATACGCAGATACTTTAAATATGTTCTTCCAAATGCTTGAAGAATATATTGATGATGCTAAAGATATGCTTTTAGAAAGATTTGATTGGATTTGTTCTCAATCTCCCGCAAGTGCTAAATTCATGTATGAGAATCATACTATGTTAGGCTATCATCCAGAAGAAGGAATAAGATCGGCTCTTAAGCATGGAACTTTAGTAATAGGTCAATTAGGTCTTGCTGAATGCTTACAGATTCTTATTGGTGAAGACCATACTACTCCAAAAGGAATGGAATTGGCAAAACGCATCGAACAGTTATTTAAAGATAAGTGCGCCGAGTTCAAAAAAGATTATCATTTAAATTTTGGTGTTTATTATACTCCTGCGGAAAACTTATGTTATACCGCATTAAAGAAATTTAAACAAAAATATGGAACTATTAAAGATGTAAGTGATAGAGAGTTTTTCACTAACTCAATGCATGTTCCAGTTTGGAAACAAATTAGTCCATTTGATAAAATTGATATTGAGAGTCAATTAACTGGTTATTCTTCTGCTGGATGTATTACATATGTAGAATTAGAGTCTTCAGTAATTAAAAATATCGACGCACTTGAAGAAGTTGTAAATTATGCTATGGATAAGGATATACCTTATTTTGCCGTTAATACAATTAATGATACTTGTTTAGAATGTGGGTATCAAGGAGAATTAAATGGAAAATGTCCCAAGTGTGGTAGCACTAATATACAAGAATTAAGAAGAGTAACTGGATATTTAACTGGTGATTATACCACTGCCTTTAATAAGGGTAAAATTCAAGAAACTCAAATGAGAGTCCGCCATACTGGATATATGGAATGATTTATATTTATAAATATGAAAATAATTTGAATCATAAAATCTATATAGGACAAACAGTTGATTTTAAAAAAAGATGTAGAGAGCATTTAAATGCGTCTATAAATAAAAATCATAGAGATTATAATTTTCCTATTCATAGGGCAATTAATATATATGGTATTAATAACTTTACTATTACAGTAATAGATTGCTGTAATAGTAAAGAAAAAGCCAATGAAAGAGAACGTTATTGGATTAAAAAATATAATTCATATCAAAATGGTTATAATGCCACACCAGGCGGACAAGATGGTGGCGGTTATAATGGTAAACAAGTAGATATTTATGATTTAAATGGCAATTATTTAATGTCATATGAAAATGCTAAAATTGCTGCGAAAGAGCTTGGAATATCTTACAGCTCTTTAATGTAGGTTATACATAATAAAAGAACAACATGTAAAAACATTCAAGCAAAATTTCATAATGACAATAGAAAAATTTCTCAATTTCATAGCCGACAGGGAGGAAAAATTCCTATTTATCAAATAAATAAAGATACAAATAATATCATAAAAGAATGGGAAAGCGCAACATACGCAGCAAAAGTATTAAATTTAGATTCTTCTAGTATTACAAAATGTTTAAAAGGAAAATTAAAGACTCATGGCGGTTTTAAATGGAGGTATAAAGAATGCGATACGCAGGAATGATAAAAAATGACTTTGCTGCTGCTCCTGGAGTTTGCTTATCTTTTTTCGTCCAAGGCTGCCCAATTCGTTGTAAAGGATGCCATAATCCTCAAACTTGGGACTTTTCCGGAGGAAAAGAATTTACTCCAGAAGTATTAGATAAAATAGAAGAAGGATTATTAGCAAATGGTATTCACCGCACACTCTGTATTATGGGCGGCGAGCCTATGTGCGAAGAGAATTTGTTTCTTACTAATATGGTAGTAAGAGAAATGAAGAAACGAATTCCTGATTTAAAAATTTGGATTTGGACGGGGTATGAAAAAGATGTTATATTCGAACGTTCAGACCCAAAAACAAAATACTTATTAGAAAATGTAACTGGTTTAGTAACTGGTCCATATGTTGAATCTTTAAGAGATATTACTTTACCAATGAAAGGTAGTTCAAATCAGATAATTGTAAAATTGACAGAATAATTTTTTTTTGATATAATAATAAAAAAGGAGAGTCTTAATGATTACAGTTCCAACTAAAAAGATATTAGATGTGCTACCTAATACTCCATTAGATAAAGAGTATGCTTTGGTAGAGAGCGAGAAAAAAATATATCAATATATAACAGAGAAAGAAAGCTGGGAGCCTGTTAAAATAGAAGGCGATGGACTCCAAGTTTCTTTATATGATATAAATAAGAATATCTTCGCTCAATTAGACCCATTAACTGATGATGGTTTGCGGCAAGCGCACTCTACAGTTTATAAATTCCTTGGTGAATCAATGAAGGATGAAGTTAATGATTATTGGGCTTTAATGTGTTGGGAGAGACAATATATAACAATCTTCCATCATTCAAAATTTGGGGAAGAAGAACTTTCTGATGTATTTATGGAAATTATTGAAAATCTTGGAGATGTAAAAGATGTATATGATAATGGAAATGGAGCATTAGAAGTTTGGATAACAAATGAAATTGACACCTATTGTTATTTATTCTTTAATTATAAAGTAGGTGTCGTGGAGGGGATAGCATGATTATAGGAGTTGATTTACAACTTGGTGCTAGAGATTAGGTAATTTATATGATAGATGAAGAGTCCAATGAAATTCTTGGACGTTTTCCTATTCCAGAAGTTGGAGAAGCTTTATGTAATCTCTATTTTAAGTTTCCAGATGCTGATAAAATAGTTATTAGTGGTCCAGAAGCAATTAGCAGAAAAGTTGAAGAAGATGTATATAGAGTTGGTGAGGCTTTATATAATCACCAAAAGATAAATATAGAATTAATTTAAGGAGATAACTTATGGCATATTTGCTTAAAACAAAAGAAGTTTATAGAGTAGATGATGAAGATGCGGCAAGAGCAATTATTGAAAATGCCAAAGCCGATGGCTATGGAGATATAACTAATTATACTTGTAAATTTAAAGAAAAGAAAGCAACCAAAAATTCAGATTATGAAAGTTGGTATCTTGTATCTGTAGAAAGAGAATTCTGTAAAGAGAAAGAACCAGATGGATTCGCATCTGTATCATATGAGGTATAAATATGGCAAAATTTGAGATGGTAAGTAGGTTCGCAGAAGAGCCTGAAGATGTCACCATTCCTGTCAGAGCAACGAAATGTGCGGCCGGGTATGACCTCGCCGCAGCTGAAAACTATTTATTAAATCCATTCGATGTTAATATGAATGATTTAGCAGCATCAGCTCACGGTCAAAAAGGAACTATGCTTAATAGATACTCTTTAAAAGAGCTTGCTGACTTTACTAAAAGTAATGGAATTAGACCAACTCTTGTTTCTACTGGAGTTAAGGTTCAATTAAATGATGATGAATACCTTGAAATTTCCGCAAGAAGTTCATTACCATTAAAGCATTGGATAGTTGTCGCAAATGGTGTGGGAATTATTGATGCTGATTATTATAACAATCCTGATAATGAAGGCGAGATTTTCGTTCAGCTTATTAATTTAAGTCCTTTCTATATTCAAATTAATAGAGGGGATGTTATAGCCCAAGGTATAATTAAAAAATATGGAAAGGTAGTCGATGATTCAGCTGATGCTGAAAGACTTGGCGGCTTTGGGTCAACCACGAAATGAAAATTCTAGCATTAGATTAGGCCTCAAGAATTACAGGATATGCGATTTTCGATAATAAAAAATTAATAAATAGTGGGTTGATTTCATTGGGCGATAACCATCTTGGTTAGCGCCTTGTTCATTTGCGGGAAGAAGTAACTAAATTGGTTAAATAGTATGATGTTGAGTTTATTCTTTTGGAAGATATTTAGTATCAAGCCAATTTTGGATTTGATACTTTTAAAATCCTTGGAGAAGTTCTCGGCTCATTAGAAGAATTGGCAATGGAATTAGTTGGAACTAACTATGAGGTAGTCCCAAGTGTTCGCTGGAAAAGTAAACTTGGAATAAAAGGAAAGAAACGAGCAGATTAGAAAAAGAATGCGTAGTTATATGTATAGGATACCTATGATAAAAAAGTAACGTAGGATGAGAGCGATGCCATATGTATCGGTTCTTATTATATTAATAAAGATAAAACTATTACAGATGAAGATTTTAATTGGGAATAAAAAGGCCAAAGAGGTTTCATACATTTAACTCTTTCTTTACATTTATTTGTAGGACAGATAAGGGAGGGTTAATATAATGGTAGAATTTATCATTCAGTATTGGCTTCAATTTGTTTTAGGAGTAGCAGCTTCCGGTCTCACCATTTTATGTAGACGTTTTTATAAATTATATAGAAAAGAAAAAACTCGTTAGGTTGGTGAAACAGAAAGCAGAATTATTTCTTCTGTAAAGACTTTGATTGAAGAAAATAATAAAGAAACAATGAAAGTCATTAGAGAAGAAGAAATGGCTTCTACTAAAAACGATGAAAAAATTGAGAAGCAAATGCGAGAAATACAAGAAGACCATGTAATTTTAACAGAAGGTATGTTATCAATTCAAGGCAAATAGTTTAAAGAAGATTGTAGAGAATTGCTAAAAGAGGGACATGTAATTTCTTTAAATGAATACGAGCATATTACTCACGAGCATGATGTATACAATCAATTACATGGTAACCATGAGGGAGATGGATTATATAGCTTAGTAAAAGTAAAATACGAAGCTAGTTTATCACATTTCACCGAATGAAAATATGGGGACTGAAAGTTTTATCTTTCAGTCCCCATTTTTTTGTCTTATTCTTCTGTATTACCAGAAGAAGAAGAAAAAGCTTCAAAAGCTTTTTGTCTATTTACTTCAGCTTCAATCATTGTTTTAATATATCCATCTACATCATTATAGATTTCTTTTAAATAATCATAAGCTTCAGATTTAAGAGTAAGCATTACTTGATTATAAGTTTTTTGGAAAGCTTCTCTTTGAGCTTCAATTCCAAATTCACCTTTTTCTTTAAGTGCGGCAACATAGGTTTGATTTGTTGCTGTTACACAATTTATAATTGTTTCTGTTAGCATATCTATATACTTTTTAGTAAATTCACTATCAGACTTTACAGCAATCTCACCCATTTTAACTCTAATAATTTGAACGATATAAGTCGTTAGAATTCCTAATAAAGGAATAACACAAAGATTAAAAATCTAATTAATCAGTTCTATTGTCGTCATATTCTCTGCTCCATTTCAGTAAGATATTCATGGCTCCATAATAATATAAATCCATTGGGAATAAAAACCATTCTCTCGGCATATCCCAAGATTTAGTATATTGATACGGACACCAATAAAGATTTATATATATATTCAAAGAATCATTAAAATCTTTTTCAGAAATATAATCTTTGTATTTATAATACTGTTTTGTTAATAAACTATATATTTCTGTAAGCTTAATGTCTTTAGAATTTCTTGCTTTATAGCCGTCGGCTATTTCTCTATGACACAAGATTTTCTCCCCCGTAGGGTCTAGAGTAATGGTGCCATATTGGAGAGCCGCCGCACATATCTTTAATTCATTATGTGGGAAAATTGGCCATGTAAAATACTCTTTATCTATTGGATTATTTGTTCTCCACAAATCTATCCATTCCATAATTTGAGCGAATTTTAAAGCTTCTTCTTTAGTCCAATCTAATGATTGAATATCTAATTTAAATAAACTAAATTTTACGATATCAGTATCAAATGAATCTAAAAAGAAATCAAACCAATTTTCTATATCTTCATAACTATTAAATAAAGTTAATGTTTTCTTTAAAAATACTGAATATGTATGAATTAAACAATTAACATAAGTTAATTGGTTATTTTTCAAATAAGTAGTTAAATTATTTATATTATTAATTACATTATTAGTAATGTTTAATTGTCTATTAAAACCATTAATTGATTCATTACCATCTAATGAAACTTGTAAATTTAATGTTAAGTTGTGTTCTATATTATTATCAATAGTTTCTATTAGGTCAATAATTTTTTCAACAGCAGAACTTGTTATTAAATTCGTAGATAGTTGAATTTCAGAGATATTGGGGAAATTTGTAATAAAATCTCCCCAATATCCCGTGAATTCTTCTAGATATAAAGTTGGTTCTCCTCCCCAAAGTTCAATGGAGTTTATAGTCTAACTATTATTAGCATTTAATGATAATAAAGTATTAATATAAACTCCATAGTCCTATGGATGTTGAATAAGTTCTTGATGACCAATACCTTGATAACAATAAGAACAATTCATATTACAAGCAGTTGTTGTAAATATGGAAAGTCTTGTATAGGTATTATTCATCTGTCACTTCATTAGAAATAAAAAACCGGACAATAAATAGAAGTGATTTCAATTCCTTTTACATCTACGTTAATCATTTCTAACTTCTCCTTTCTTGTTTTTTCGTATTATTATTATACCAAAAAATTTTAGAAAAGTCAAATTTTATTTAAGCATGACTCATACACCATTTAGACCCATCATGTGAATAAGCTAAAGCCTCTTTCCATTCTGTGCCATTATGTATAAGAGGATAATGAGGTCGCCAAGCGCTTCCATCATGAACCCACACCACAGTAGGCATTTGTCTTTGAGCGTAAGCGGTTTGTTGCCAATATCCTGGTTCCCAGTTATGAACGCTAGATTGACACCATATTCTTACATATACTGTTGGTTCAGACCCCCAGTTAAAAGTACTCCAAACTCCTTGTATTCCATGTAATTCTGAATTGCCCCATCCGTTATATACTCCTTGAGTAAAATTATTAGTAGCTGAATTGGCAGCGCCACCCCAGCTAACTCCATCAGCAGAATACCAAATTGAAGTAGTCCAAGAGCAAGGATAATTCATAGAAGCGGCTGTATCAACATAAGCAGTAGCAAAAAGATATAATTCTCCATAAAGTTCATGTTTTCCAGTATTATTATCAGTATGAGTAACAGAACTTAAATGTAATCTTAAATTTGGTCTAATAGTAGTATAAGAAGCATTCCCTTGATTCCAACTAGGAGTTGGATTTACATTAATAAAAGTCATATCTTATATTTCTCCTTATTACAATCTTAAAAAGAATATATCTCCATTAACACCAGCGTTATTCGCAGGCAAGCTAGTTCCTGCCCAGTTAACAGCAGTTACTGTGCCTGAACTTAAATAAACAGGTCTTTTTGCTGTTCCCACTGTTCCGCTCATCACAGTTGGTACTCCACCATTCAACCACATTCCTTTTATATGGCTTCCAACTGTTGAGGTATAAACACTAACAGCATTATTACCAGAATAGTAGGCTAATTTATTAGTAGCAGAACTACCGCTATTCACAGTAGCATATAATGAATATGTCATTTCCGCTGGTGAACCACTACTTAAATAAATACCTTTAACTGTTGAGCCTTTATTAGCTGTTCCCAATTTAGTTGCGGTAGTTGCTGTCGCTGCGTTACCTGTTACATTTACGGCAAGAGTGCCGCTACAAACAGTAATTGTCCCAGAACTTAAATAAGCAGGTTTAGTAGCTGAACCTACTGTGCCACTCATTGCTGTCGGAACACCAGCATTCAGCCACATTCCTTTGGTATGACTACCTACCGTTGAAGTATATACACTGATAGCATTGTTACCAGAGTAATAAGCTAATTTATTAGTTGCTGAACTACCACTATTAACAGTTGAAAATAAAGAATAACTCATTTCAGAAGGTGAACCACTACTTAAGTATATACCTTTTGTAGCAGAACCTTTATTAGCTGTGCCAAGTTTAGTTGCTGTTGTAGCCGTAGCAGCATTACCACTTATATTCACAGCTAAAGTTCCAGAACAAGCAGTGATAACTCCACTACTAGTCATATAAACAGGTTTAGTAGCTGAACCTACAGCAGTGCCAGCTTCTCCATGCGCTACCTCTTGCCAAGAACTATAATTATCTGCATTAGAAGTCCTAAAGAATAGTCTTTTATCATTTCCAGTAGAATTACCTAAAGACCAAGCATAATCTGCTTTCGTATTCCCCGTAGCTTTACGATATGGAATATTTAGAATAGAAAAATAAGCAGATCCAGTGGGACTTACAGTAGCCCCTCCTTGTTTAACATAAACTCCATAATCATATAAAGTATTATCTGTTGTAGTAGATGTGGTTTGCCATTGTGGATAATAACTATGAGTATGTCCTGATAAAGAAAAAGTTCCAGATGCCACCTATGCGGCAGTACCTAAACCACTAATTTTACTTATTGGCAATGTTGAAATATATCCAGAAGCAATTGCTGTGCCTTTCCATGTTCCAGTTGTAATTGTTCCAAGAGTTGTAATATCAGTAGAACCAGCTTTAGGAGAAGCCCAAGTGCTATAATTAGAACTATCTAAAACTTTTCTCCAAGCTTGCCATGTTCCATTATTTTTACCTCTAACAGCAATTTGTCCAGTTCTATAATCTCCATATATTTCATGTAGCCAGGAATCACTATATTTATTTACATAAGCAGCTCCATCATCAATACTATATAAATCAGTACTATTTGTTCCATTAACATACCAAATACCAGTAGCTAAATTACCAGAAATAGCTACTGCACCAGTAGCTGAAGCATTTGTTGATGCCATCCTATAAGTTGTTTGTGTGGCAGTTCCAGAAGATAAATAAATAGGTCTATCAGCTGCTCCTACATTTGATGTGCCTAATTTAGTAGCAGTTGTAGCATTACCATTAACACTAACATTACCACTAGTATCAGCATATATCATCCATTTGCTAGCTTTAGTATCATATAATCCATGATTAGCATCTCCAGATCCTATCATTAAAGCCATATCAACAGTAGAACCATAAGTTACTCTAAATTCATTACCACCGCCAGATTGATGTTCGGCATAAAATTTTCTAGCTTTTAATGTTTTCGTTGATGACTAATAAGCAAAAGTATCATCGTAAGCAGGGCGTCCTGTTGTATTGTCACTATAAGAAAACCATACTCTTCTCCATGTGTCTGATGATGAAGCCGCGTCACTTGTAGTAATGTTAGTTAATTTACTGGCTGTTCCAGCATTTCCATTTATATTAACTGCGAGAGTTCCGCTTGTTTGAGTTATTGTGCCAGAACTCATATAAACTGGTCTAGTAGCAGAGCCCACCGTACCACTCATGGCAACAGGTGCTCCACTATCTAACCACATCCCTTTAATATGACTACCAATAGTGCTACTTCCTAATTTATCTGCCGTACCAGCTGTTGAAGGTTTTCCAATTGAAACTGTTGTCTAACTTCCTCCAGAAGGCGTATAAGAAAACTAACCATTACCAGAAGCAAATGAATAGGTTGTATTTGTATTATCACTTGCTGGCATTTTAAATACTACAGTTTTTCCGCCTGCTGTTAAACTATAAGCTGTATTATATGCTAAAGTGATAGTTGAAGTTCCACCAGAAGTTAAAGAGATATTATGAGTATGTCCGCTTCCAGCAAAGTATTCTATTGCTTTATAAGCGGCTGTACCCAAAGCTGTACCAGCAGTTAATACACCACCACTTATATAAATTGGAGTTGTTACTCCACCAACATTTGCTGTTGAAGCTTTTGGAGTACCAGATTCTAAATAAATAAATTTAGTATTTGTTCCTACATTTGAACTTCCTAATTTACTCGCGGTTGTGGCACTACCAACACTTACACTACTTGCGCTCTTCCATTTTTGAGTTCCTCCACTAGCAAAAGCATCAATTACTACTAAATACTGTGGGGTTCCTGTCTACTCTGGTAGAGATGTACTAGTCCATTTTATTGATCCGGTCATTGTGCCACCAGAAAGAGGCAAATATGAATGAGTATGACCAGATAAAGAGAAAGTTCCACTTGCCACTTTTGCGGCAGTACCTAATGCTAATTTGCCACTAATGTAATTATACATTTTAACAGCATCACGACGATATACTTTACCACTACCATTGGAATCTGCGAAACCATTATTAGAAGCATATGAAGAAAATATCTCTGTATTATCAGTAAAATCAGAAGAACCTTCGTCTATATTGTTTGCTCCACTTTGAGTAATTTCGCCCCAATTTAAACTATTTTTTGTCGCAAAAGAGCCAAGAGTTGTTCCAGCTGTTAGAACACCACCACTCATATACATTATCTATGAAGCGCCACCTATAGTAGAGGCTGTCGCAGTTAAAACACCACCACTCATATATATAGGCTTATTCGCGGCGCCCACTGTCGCAGTTGTTCCGCTGATAACACCAGCATTTAAATAAACAGGGCGAGTAGTTCCTCCAACCGTCGCAGTTGTTCCACTTAATACGCCGCCATTCATGTAAATTGGTCTAGTTGTACTTCCAACTGTCGCAGTAGTACCACTAAATGCTGACCCTGTATAATATATGGGCCTAGTTGTAGAACCAATAGCACTAGAACCAATGATATTAGCCTAGGTTAAATTAACATTACCAGTTCTGTAAGAAGACTCGGCGTTACCTTTAACGCCTGTCATTGAATTAGTATCAGCTCCCCAATATATTGAAGTACCATTAGTTTTTAAAACTTGTCCATTAGTACCTGCGCCATAGGTTGAGCCACCGGCCGCAGTCGGCGCAAATAATTGGGTTGCCTAAATTTTATTAGTAAATACATCTCCTACTAGTCTAGATGGACCACTTACTAGAAGATCTTTTAATTGTGCCAACCTTTAGCCCTCCTAACATTTTCTTTTAAAGTTATTATACCATAAATTTTAAGGAAAGACAAATCTGATTTAGTATTCATAAAATTGTCCTCCTATCGTTTCACTAGTTTTACCTAAAATATGAAATTTATTTGTAATTAAATCTTCTATTGGTGACATAGTTTTTAAAATTCCGGATCGAGTAATACTTAATGAAGTTAATGATGTAATATCATACATTCTTAAATTTGTAATATATAAATCTGTTCCCAAGCTACCAGTTGAAGTATAACTAAATCCAACAGCAAAATGAGTATAAGATAAATACTCATTACCTTGTGTAGCATAACTATAAGTTGTTGTACAGATTTTAGATATGTCATCATTAATTGTAAATTTATGCCAACATTCCTGTTCGCCCTCAAAATTTGATGGGATGCTACAATTCTAAACATTAGAAGGAGTAGGAGATAATCCTCCACCACCCCATCCCATTTGATTTGTCCAACCAAAAGAAGAAAAAGCATTTGAAGATTGCCCTCGAACATTAAAACAAATAATATAAGTATGGCCTTTTTGTAAATTAAATCTATTATCAGTATCATTAAAAGTATGATTTAAACTTGTTGAATAAGAATTAATAATTTTTAAGCCGCCATACATTGTATTTCCATTATTAGCAGTAGTTAAATTTGGTGGTCTATATATCCTATACCCATTATCTGTTAAGGTAACTTGACAATTAGACTATGTATATGAAGAAAGCCCATCTTGAAAACTTTTAAGATAAATAGCATTATTAGGTTCAAACATTAAATTGTTCATGTTTCAACAACCTCCCTCGCATATACATTTCCATTTCTATCTATACTATATGGAGTATGATATAATTCTTTTATATCATCTGCGGCGAGCGCAGTCGCGTATATTCTGAAATCACTCATCTATCCAGTAAAATATACTGAAGTAGTTGCGGCATTTGCTGAATTAGAGCGAGCTCCTATAACTAAATCATCAGCTCCAGTGAGTTCATTTCCAGCATTAAAAGTTCCTATACTTTGATCGTTTTGATAAACTGTTACTGTAGAACCATTACATACTAATGCTAAAAATGTCCATTGTCCTATTTTTATCTATGAAATTGAAGTAGAACCACTTTCTCCTTTATACCATATATAACTACTATTTGGCATTGCCGCAAATTTTTTGTCAGCATCAGCTCCAGCATTTCTCGACAGACAAAACAATCCTTCATATCCTGTTGGATTTGTTGGTTTATAATACCAACAAGTAACAGTCCAAATTTTTCCTGGTAAATTAAAGTTATCATTTTTAATACAAGAAGCACCATTAAAATTAGTAGAAAGATTATATCGAGGGCTACTATTACTTGTAGTAATTGTACCAACAGAAACGGCATTATTACTATAACCAGAAGAATCATAAACTATATTGTTATGAAAAAGACTTCCATATGCCGTAGTATGATCGTTTTGTTCTAACTAGATATTAGCATATAAAAAATAATAATTAGGGTCTGAAGTATGAGCTGGCCCATTAATACAATATCCCCATTGAGCATCACTAGTCGCAGTGCCATGAAGAATTACTTCAACATGATTCCATTCATTTGGTTTTACTCTAATAGAATTACTTGAATTAGTATAAGTGCCAGTAAATACACCATCACTATTGGTAGTTTTCCAAGTGGCTGTTCCAGTTCCATTTCCTAATTTATATATATTTAACCAAGTTGTTGTTGGTACTGTTGTATAATAATCAAAACTTAAAGCTTTATAAGCAGGAGCATTTGTTCCATCTGAAGTGTATAAATTAGAAAAATAAGAATATGGCTATGCGCTTTGTCCAGCTGTTATTGTAGAAATTTTAACACAAGTTTTACCTTGAAAATATCCAATTGTTTTTGCTAAATTGGATGTTTCATTATAACCATATTTACCATTTTGACTATTATAAGCAGTATTGGTAATTTCACTAGTTAAAAATGTTGATGCTTCTGTATATCCATCATCTAATTTATAATGTAAAACTAATCCTTTAGCAATTTCTTTAACTTCTTTTACCGAAAGAGCATGATTATAAATCCTAAAATCATTAATTAAACAATTTGTCTAATAAGAAGAACCATTTGTACATCTTCCTATTTTTATTGTTGTAATTCCAGCAAAATTAGGAACAATAGAAGTTGTATAATCTTGATGTAATTGACCATTAATATAAATTAAACAATGTCCTGTTTTATAAATTAAAGAAATATGATACCATACATTTAATTCTAAAGTTGGAGTTAAATAAGCAGCATTACTAGCACTAGAACCATTAGAAATAGTAAAACAGCAATTTGAATTTGCGTTATTTCTTAATAAGCTAAAAATATAAGCCGCCCATGCTGTTGAAGCAGTTCCCGCCTAAAAAAAAGTAGCATAACTTGAATTCCAACTTAATATCTTAATCCAAAAACATACAGAAGCTTCAGTGGTAAAAGAAGTCATAGCTTCTTTAGGAATTGTTATATCTGAAGCACTAGTACCAAATTGATAGCAAGAACCTATTTTTCCACTAGTCGAAATTATAGTTCCTGTAGCAGTAGGCTAGACATTATTTAAGCCCTAATTATGTAAATCCCCATTAAGGGGAAGCCAAACTTGTAAACTCATTTAGCTACCCCCTTAATTGAATATCAAATCAACAGCATCGGTTGTACTATTATATTGCCACATTGCTGTGCCACTCATCTAAAGATAAGTAGAATTTACTCCACCTGGGACTGTCATTTTACCAGTTGAAGGATTCATTGTGGCTACGTTTGCGGCGGTTTCGGGTATCGCCGCAAACACATCTCTATAAGAATTAGTCGTAATAGTAGGAACTGTAGCTGTAGAGCTTTCAGTTCCATTTATTGCGGCTATTGGTAATTCTATATTTGTAGAACTTCTATAAGTTCTCTACTCATAGGAGTGGTTTGATTGTTGAGCTATCCATCTCGCAGTAGAAATCGTAGTACCGTCGATGGAAGCTGAATTTGCTCCAAAATAAGTTAGCTAAATAACAGAACCAACTTTGAACTAATCACTTAAATATACTTGGCTTTCATAATAGCAAGGAATAGCACCAGTAGTTGTATTATCAGCTAATGTTAAATTTAAAGTAACATTAGAACCATTACAACTTCTAGGTAAAAAATACTTAATAGTTAAACCATTATATAAAGCATAAATAGTAGTTGATTTACCAGTCCAAAGATTGGTTGTACTAGTCTATGTTCCAATTATTAATTCCTACGCAATCGGATCTTTTATGGTATAAGTAGTAGAACTTCCTAAAGGAGTTACTTTTGAAATAAAATTATTTGTTCCCATAAACAATCTCCTCCTTTAAGAATTAAACTGGAGCAGATGTAGTTCTTGAAACAGTTCCACTAGTAAGAGTAGGAGTAATTGTTGCTGAAGTTCCAGAGAAGCTTGCGCTACTAACTGATGCGCCACTAAGTATTGTAACACCACCACTAAGGACTAAACTTCCTAAAGTAACTTTGGTATCGTTTGCTCTTGAATATGAAGGTAATGTACCAGAAGACCAAGTAAATGTTAATAATTCATTATTTACACTCATACCTAAATTAGGTCCTGTACCAGCACTCCAAGTTACATTACCAATACCAGTAACAATGTTAGTATTAAAACTACCACTATTAACTGGATAAATTTTTCCAGAATTAGTGCTTAAGCTAACACTTACAGTACCAGCTGGCTTATAAGAAGCACCAGTTATAGAATATGTATTTGTGCTAACAGTATGAGTATGTCCGCTATATGTTGAAGTAGCTACTTTACCATTAGCTAAATCATAAGCCGCTTTAACCGCACTCGCAGTTGCTGCTAAAGTTGTACTTGTAGAATTAGTAGCACTACTTAATTGAACGATACCAGTTTGGCTCGTAGAAGCTCCACGAATTGTTCCTTTAGTAGCAGTAATAACGCCTTGCTAATTCTGAGTAATTGTATCAATAAATTCAATAACTTTTGTATTTGAATTTGTCGCAGGACTAGCAACATCTGATTGAAGCACTTTATAGCTGCCATCAGGACCAAGTCTTTCCCAAGCCCCATTAGCCCATACATATTCAGCATCACTACTTGTATCAATAACAACATCACCATCAGCAGCTGTTACAGAAGTAGTTCCAATCATAACTGGGTTAGTTGTACTACCATCAGATAAAGTTGTTCCGCTTCCTAAAACACCACGGAATCTCATTGCGCTAGAAAGACCTAAAGATTCTCTTAATGTAGCAGCATCTACGCTACCACCAAGAGCGATTGTATTACCAGCAACACCAACTGAATTATTTGTTAAACTAAATGTTGTTCCAGTTAAAGTAATACCAGATCCAGCACTATATTTTGTATCAGTTGCGGTAAATGTAACTGTACCACCAGAATCACTAGTGATAGCCATATTACTACCAGGAGCTAATTTAACAGCACTTCTACGAGTGTCATTTTCAGTTAAAATTAAATGTGTATTACCTGTAGTTGTCGCAGCATTACCAGTACCAGTTGAACCACCCGCTCTTAAATAAGCTTGATGGTGAGTATTTGGATTAGCTGGTAATGTTAATGAAGTAGTAGTTGTCGCGGTAATATGTCCTTGAGCATCATAAGTTATTTTTGGTATTGTAATAGTTCCACCAAAAGATAAAGTGCCAGAATTACCCGCGACAGTTCCAGAAGTAATAGAATTACTATGATTAAAAGTAGTGCCGCTTAATGATAAACCTGTGCCAGCACTATATTGAGTATTTGTATTTGTATCAAAATCACCAACTGCTTGCCAAGCTGTTCCGTCATAAACAAATTCATAAGTTCTGTTTGCGGCCAGCTGTCCGGCAGTAATAGCGGCACCCCTATATTGAATAGCTTTAGCGCCAGTTCCATTAACATTTAAAGTTGGGTTTGCCGCACTATTGGTATTAGAAAAAGTAACAATAATTCTTGCGCCAGTTACTAAATCAAAACTAGTACAAGAAACTTCTTTTGCGGCGGTTGCGGCTGCTGTACTACATACTCCATAATGTGAGATATTAGCAGAGCCATCAAATTTTACACCATCTATTGCTCTCGCAGTTCCTAATTTCTCAATTTTACCAGGAATAATACCATCAGTTCTAAATTGCCAATTAGTTCCATCATAAAAACCTAAATAAGAACCAGCTGGTAAATTATAGTTTGATGATGATGAAGCATTACCATTAATATAAATTGGTTTTGCTCCTTTGCCATTTACATCCATTGTTAACGCAGTATTTTTAGTATTAGAATTAGTAATAATAAAATGTAAATAAGTATTAGCAGTTAAAGTATATCCATTACAACTTGCTGTTTTAGCTGCTGTTGAAGCTCCAGTTGAGCAATAAGCTGATGTATAAGTATCTACATTATAATCTGCGTGAGCTATCCATCTGGCATCAGATGTAGCAGTACCATCAATTTTAATAGACCCAGCTGAAAAATATGTTAAAATAATTATACTACCCTTTCCATAATGGGTAGATAATCTACTTGCGCCGATATAGCAAGGGATTGCTCCTGTCGCAGTACCATCAGCTAATGTTAAATTTAAAGTAGCATTACCACTACCTGCGCGTGGTAAAAAGTATTTAATTGTTAAACCGTCATATAGCGCATTAATATAGCTAGATTCACCAGTCCAAGAACCAGTTGCTGATGTTTGAGTACCAACAATAACTTCTTGAACGATAGGGTCTTTTATGTTATAGATATTAGAATCTGCTAATGGCTATACTTGTGATAAAAAATAATTTGTTCCCATTTATATTTCTCCTTTTGTTTATTAAGACACAGTAATTGTGGCTTGAGTTCCATTAAATGTTGGATATAATGTTGTTTGAGTTCCTCTAAATTGAGAAGTAATAGAAGAAACATTTGTAACAACAGTAGCATTTTCTGTGGTTGGGAGCGTACCTCTATCAAATGTGCCTTGAGTATAAGATGGTAAGCTTCCCGCACTCCAATCAAAAGTACCCAACTCATCATCTATATTCATTTGCCAACTTGGTAAATTACCAGCTGAAAATGAATCTAAACCATGAGAAGGTAAAGTTCCAATACTAGTGACATTATTAATTGTACCGCTTGATGAATCAATAGTATTTTCTATAGTACCAGAAGGAGTGTAAGTCACACTTACTGTTCCTTGTGGGGTGTAGGTTCCACTATGAGAGTGTGCGGCCGGCGCAAATTCTTCACTATTTTCGTAAGCTGCGCTGCCTAAACCTGTTATAGCAACATTCTATGAGTTGCCGCCACTAGTAACCTTAAAAGTTCCATTACTATCGCCAGAAGCAAAAGTATAAGTAGTATTAATCCAAGGAACATTTACAAAGGCTCTTCCTGCTACATCAGATTCAACCGCGTAATATCTTCCTTCAGTTGTTGTAATTAAATTCATCTAGGCGCTAGTCGAAACCTGGGTAGGGTTTACTCCAGTCGCAGCCGCACTATGATAAACAAAAGGTTTTAATCCACCTAAAATACTATGAGTTGCTACTGGTAATACATAGTTATTAAATTCTTCCCAAGTTCCAGCTTGTGTTAAAGCTTTGTTTGTAGAAGTTCCATCAAAAGTAATAGAAGACCTTTTTAAATTCTAATTGTCTGAATCATCAGCAATAATTAATGAATCTCTATTTCCTATAGTAGCCACCTATCCGACTTTTGAACCATGATTAATAATCATCCATCCGTCTGTATAATTGACTCCTGGTGTTAAAGTCTAAGGAGTGTCTCCGATAGTAGTAGGAGGGGAATAAGACCCTGCGTGAGTTCTATATACCAATAACAATTCATCATAGATATTACATTGAGTAGTTAAACGAACTCCATAAGAGTTCCATACTACTTTTGGTCCAGTAGTTGAATTATCTGGAAGTATTAATTCTAAAGTATTATATACACTATTTGGACCTCTCTCTATTCTTAATGAAATGGTTAAACCGTCATACAGCGTTACGACACCTTCAATCTCTGCGACCCAAGCACCATCAAGCGTATTTGTTGCTGTGGCACCTGAATAAAGAGATCTAGCTCTATCAGCATCATTCGAAAGAGTAATTCTCTCATTATTAAGCATATCTAAATATACTTTAGCTTCGGTGATACCAGAATTCGCATCTTCGTATGTAGCAAACAGCAGTTCGCCCGCTGTTATATTTTGCGGCAAGTTCGATCTAGAACCCTATCGAAAACGTAAAATCTCATTAGCCATAGATTCCTGTTTAACCTCCTTTTTTCCAAATTTTATATCTATATTAGTTAAAAATATATTAAATAAAATTGCTTAAATTTGACCAATAAAAAAAAGGGAGACGCATAAAGCATCTCCCTAATGATAATTAAATTTAAACCAAAACGATCCATTCTAAATCTACATGGTCGGCTAATTGGTTGATACGATCTACAAGATATTCATATTGGCTTGGATTAACAACAAATTTCTCCGCATCTTCGCTAATAACATCTTGTGTATCATAAACTTCACTCTTCGCGGGCAAAGTCGTTAACATATAGGTGACATAATTGCCATCTACATCTATTTTATAAAATCGAATAGAAAACTTAACCTCTCCAGCTTGTGCGGTAACATTACCATCTACACACCACGGAATAAGCATTTTGTTTTCCAAAGAGCATGTAGCAACATCTACGAAAGGAACAGGATATAATCCTTTTTCCCCGGCAGCGTTCTCATATTGAATAACGATATTAGTTTCTGCCAAATCCATGTAGTCGAAGAATCTATCACATTTAAAATAAATGACTTCGGCTACATGGTCTGTTTTTGTACCTAAATATTCTGGAGCCTCAACGACCCTAGTATTTAAATTTATCTCATAGATGTTCTCGGTAGAGGGTAGCAAAATAGCTAGACTAGGTAAGTTATTATCCTACTATATTTTATATAGATTATGATAATACTCTGTTGATATAGTCTTCATTCTTTATTGCCCCCTATATGACTTATTCTGAATATGGTGGATTAAGATTTCCGCCGCTAATATTAATTATAGGCTTGTTAATATCAAATGGCTTTTCAGCTGTTTCAATCTCATTATATACATGGATTGAATGATCTACACCTGTGATAGTACCACCAGTGATATTAAGTTTAATATCATCAGTACCAGCATAAGATGTGTTGTAGCAAAGTGCGACACCATCAAGGTCAATGTTGAATTGAGCATCGCCAACCTTACCAGCTGTGCCAGAAGTACCTCTAGCCTCAATATTAGCATCACCAGAGATATTCAGAGTACCACCGCGCATAACGATCGCAGGACCGCCGTCCGCAATTAAAGTACCGCCATCAATGTTGACAGTTCCTCTGTTTGGTAAGTAAACAGCATTAGCAACATAACCAGCAGTAGTGATATTACCAGTTAATGTACCGCCATGGATGTTAATCTCAACAGCGTCATCATCATGATGTGTGCCATTTCCACCAATTACAGAGTTATCTCTAGTATTGAATGTACCGCCGTTAATAGTAACAACAGCACCATTTACAACACCACCAACAGCACATTCTTGACCTGTGAATGAACCACCATTAATTACAGCAACACCATGGTTCTTAACGCCAATAGCGTGGACTGAAGCACTTTCAAAAGTACCACCATTAATAACAGCTTCACCACCATCAATAAATACTGTAGTAGCATTAGCAGAACTAATTGTTCCTGAACCTGGCTCGATTGTTAATCTAGCATTCTTATTAACCTTAATCTGATTGTTTCCTGTGAAGGTCATATCAGCATTAACTACCATTGTGATATCCTTACCAGAAGCAATATCTAATGTAGCTGGCATTGTCATAGGCTCATCAACAATAATGTTTACTTTAGTAGCAGAAGAATTTAAAGCAGTAATAACTTCTTCTGGAGTTGTAGCATTAACGCCAACAGGCATATCATATTTAGTTGGGTTAACAGAGAAGTCAGCTGTAATAGCTTCAGACTTTTGTTCTCCAACATGGTTCCAAATCTTACAATAATAACCCATACGAGTTCCTTCTGGAACAAGAAGTTGTGCGGTATAAACGCTATGATATTCATCATATCCGCAATCACCACTAGCACCTTCAACAGGTTCATTATTATCTGTGAACCATTGATATGTAAGATCTTCACTCTTTAATGCGTCATTAATTGGAGCAATTCTTGCTTCAAGTAAAGCATTACCATTAAGAGATGAAACTGCGACGTCTTCAATAGGATAAAGAACTGTTGGTACAACTGGCATAGCAACGATTCTACTTACATTACTATAGATAACTTTATCCTCAAAGTTTCTTGTAGAAATAACTTGGACTCTATAAATACCTGGTTCTGTAACACTATAAGAGTTGCTTTCAGAACTTCTATAAACTTCAGCGAAGTTGTTGTCTGCGGCAGGTCTATCAAGAGGACCATTGATATCAATAGCCTTTTCCCAGATATAAGTAAGAATAGCACCATGCTCATCTCTTTCAACATCTACAGAAGCTTGGCCTTGATTATTATTATTTAAATAAATATAATCACTTAAATCACCATCTTCCGCAAACTCTAATACATCTGGAGCTGGGAATCTAACAGCAAAAGAACGTTCTGTAGCTTCATTGCCATTTTTACTATTTTTAGCGACTGCCTGATATATACCAACAACATGGTCAAGAGTTTGAGTTGAATGACCATCTTCGGCTACAAGAGCACCTTTTTCTACAACAATTTTATTTATTCTTTCATAAAGATCAGTGTCTTCATTAAATTCAGCTGCGGCAACATAATTGCCATTATCTTTCTTATAATATCTCTTTCCTTGAATAGGATTGACTTTTTCAGCAGCTGGAACTTGTAAATAATCAAATTCTGAAACTAATTTATAAGTTTGTTGATCTGATGGTACAGTTTGATCGGCATAATACCATTCATATCCAATGAATCCAGTATCATTTGCGCCTGCTTCAACAGCTAATACTTGTTGAGGATTCTCCGCATCAAGATAGCCCTCTAAAACAGGACCAGCAGGACCTTCACTAACAAAGTCAGCGTTCCAACCTCTATCAACATCATTATCCAAATTGATAATGAAGAATGGGTCTGCCGCAGACTCGGCACCAACATTTCTACTATTTCTTATATTTGCTCTGAAATCGTCATCAGCATGGTCAATGCTTCCTGTCCAACCAGCGACATCAAAATTATGACCCTCATTTATTGTAGCTGTCGCAATCTTGGTTGCGTAGCTGTAAACAAGTCCTGTAGCATCTAAAATATAGAAACGAACAGAGAACTTAATAGCACCGCTATTCTTTGTTACAGCTGTAGTTAAAGGCCACATGAAATATAAATAATCTGCGTCTCTTTCAGCATCAATAATATCTATTCTGGTCATACCTTCTTCTTTATTTGCGTCAACCCATTGGATACGAATATCAGCGTTCAATAAATCCATCGCATCAAAGAAACGAGGCATTTTAAAGATGAGATTTTCGGCAGTATGATCTCCTCTAACACCAAAACCATTTTTCTTAAATTCTGCGGGAATAATGATTTCACGTTTATTCGCATCAATTTCGAAATAAGGTTCATCAAGAGGTAGCATTAAAAACTTATCTCCACCAAGGTCTAAAAGGTCCTTTAAGTGAGAGAAATATTCCTGGACAGAACTAATACTAGCATCATTAGCAATCATTTCATTAATTACTTCAATACGGTCTTCATAGCCTTGTCCGTTGTTTGGAAAGTTTCCTACATTTTCTTTTAAGAATGTAGTTGCTGCCTCAAATAAAGCGCTGTATTTAGAACTATTAGAATCTGTAACAGTAGTAATCACTTTATTTGTCATCCTTTCTATAAATTTTTAATAAAAGGAAGGAGAGACCACGCTCTCCTTCCAGTAATATTTTCTTCCTATAGTCTTTAAAAATATGGTTATTTCAAAAAATAAGTTTTGGCCTTATTAATCATCAATTTCTTTCCAGTTTGATGCTTCATCTTCTGGAACTAAAACTGATACCTTTTTGACTTTGCCATTTGTTAAAATTTTATTTTTATCAGCGGATAAACTTACTAATCTAACGAAGTAAATTCCCTCTAAATGCACAGGAGATTCAATAATCCCATTTGTGCCTAAATAGCGATAAATAATTTGACTGGTCATATTTTACCTCCAATTAAACATTTAAAAATTCAATGTTTTTAGCACCTTGTAAAGTACCTGTGACAAATGCGCCACCTTGCCATACTGGTTTATCACGATTTTCTGTATATACAGTAATCTAATCTAACATACTGCTTTCTCCGGCTCTGGCCCATGCTGTATCAGCAACGCTGATTAATTCAGAAGGCTCATCAGGAGTACCAATTACAATATGGTTAATACCAACAGTATAAGCGAAGCAGTTTGCGCCAATAGTCTTAACTTGAGGTCCAATACCTAATGTAGAAGATGGAGAACCATATAAGTTGTAGAACGCTCCTCTTTCAATGTATGGAACATTAATCATCTGATAATTCTACATATGAGCCTGCGCGAATGCATTCTGGCTAATTCTCTCTAATGTATCAGGCAATTCAATATATTGAATTTGAGAACCATAGAAGGCATTTTCATAAATTCTCTTTAATTGTGGATGAACATCTCCATGATTTTCAAAGAACAAATGAGTAATTGTATGACTTCCATTATAGCCCCAAGCAAAACCATTACTATTAGGTTGTCCAGGATCTGTATGACCTGGCATAATAGCTACAACAGGAACTTTAACACCGTCAACAGTTACAAATGATGGAATTGTTACTTTTCCTCTAATGATTCTGTTTACACCAACCATATAAGCTGGAGAAATAACGCTACCATCTTCACAAGTATAGCCGCCAACGATTGTTGCGATATATAAGTAATCTTCTGAAAGAGGATTCTCATATACTGAAATAGGTCCTTCAAATACTGGATAGAATGTCATATCTTTGTTGACTAATACTTCCTTCATATTTAATGTTGTTGAAGAACCTCTTGCTGTTGACCATCCTTTAAATCTATAAGTTTGTGTTGTCTCTAAAGCAGAATCATCTTTATAAGGTAATTCTGCTGGAGTATACATTGAATCTCCATATGGAATTTGAACAGTTGTTAATTGAGTAGCATCTTCATCAAGATAGAAGTTCATTGTGTATACATGCGGTGTAAATACAGCATATAATACAATAGTATTTCTTTCTGAATTAAATGTTAATCCACTTGAATCTCCAACTGTATAATAGTTTTGAGTATAAGCATCATATTGGAAAACAAGACTTGCTCTTTCAGGAGTATATCCCCAACCTTGGAAGTCATAATAAGTTTGAGTTGGAATTGAACCATCATATATAATAGCATCTGTTCCATCTGTACGCTTAATTTGTAAGACTTCCTCTTTACCAGAACTATAAACTCTTACATATTTAGTTAAGTTAGCAGTATTTACATAATTAGCAGTAATCTATAAGTTCGGGAAGTATACAGCATATTTAGAAGTTAATTGAGCTTCATTAATTGCTGTTTCTGGAGTATTATATACATGAAGCATACCAGTAATAGTTGGAACTGTCGCACTCGCAGAACCAGAAGTATTAGCAAATTGACTTGCGGTATGTGCGGCCGCTGCTAAATTATAAGCCGCAATAAAGTTATCTAACAAATCAAGATTTGTAATTGCTTCTTTATTTACTGAATCATCATAAGTATAGATTACTTCATTAAGTAATTTATTGTTCCAATCATCAGCTGTTGTGAACTAGAACTCTTCAAATAAGCTATGGTCATTAAGTAAGTAATACTGTGTAGAAGCTACATAAGGAGTTCCTTGTTCTACTAAATTATATGGACTCCAATGAACATCTGTTAATGAAGCTTGTAAATTTTGGTTGCTACTAGCATGAGCCTTTAAGTTATACAAGTTCTCTAAAATAATATAAGAATTATAACCAAGGCCACCACCTTGAACTTCATAAGTTGTTAATTTATGTCCTGTGTCAGCTTTTTCTGGAATATAATCTGTGACACCCTCAATATATAAGCCTCTTGTATGAAGTAAATTCATAGTGTTCGGATCTTGAGGTTTCTCTGTTAACATGATATTCAAGTCTTGATTTTGTACGAAGCTAACTGTTGTCATCGTTTGTGGCAGATGAACCGTATGTAAAGGCGCGCCCGCCGCAAAATTAACACGTTCAATAGCAGAACCTAAAGCTCTAAACTCTTGAAGTTTTTCACTTGCTGTTAATCCTAATTCCATCTTGAACTGACTCAAGTTAGAAATGTTAACAGACTTTAATAAAGGCATTTCTGCTAATTCCCAGTCTGAACTTGTTGTTAAGAGTGGGTTTCTATATCCGTAATAATCTGAACCAATGTTTAAATCAAGTAATCTTTGCCCATGGAAAATTTGTAATGAGTTCGGATACATTAAGCTGATATCACCAATGCTTGAAATGTAATCACCACCGGGAATATAAGTAATTTGCTGTGATAAATCAGGTTCTATTTT
>JAEEGL016267345.1_pt1 | contig 33164 bp, 58 predicted proteins | sample 9134231 | NCBI WGS metagenome assembly JAEEGL01 (sample SAMN16246548, study PRJNA631951) | gut metagenome | biome: gut microbiome; feature: rumen; material: fiber-attached | host: Bos | place: Iran: Karaj | collected 2018-10 | reverse complement strand
GTTCTCGAGACGCTCGCAAACAGTCGTGATGACTTCTTTCTCTGGATATACTCTACGGAAACTTTTAATTACATCAGCTTTAGAAATCATGTCATCATCCTCATTATCTGAATTAGTGTCTTCAATCAGTGTATAGCAATCTTCTTTAGTATCATTCAGCTCTTCCAACAGAACCTCGGCTTCACCTTCTTCATAGAAGACCGTACACTCACCTTCTGGGACAAGTTCTATGGGTGAATTATTAAAATCCTGTTTTACATACAGGTCTTTTGTAATGTTTTTGATTGTGTATATGTTACTCATTAAAGTCCTCCGTGTTCTCTTTTAAAAGGATACAAAATATCACCTCTTTTATTTTATTCATTCTCATCTATTTCAATCATTCGTGATACTTTTTCTTTGGTTTCTATTTCTTTCATCCACTTCTGGACTTCTTTCTCGAGAACATCAGCATCAATGACCTTTATATATTCAGTTTCTCCCCATTCGTCTTTGCCGTTAGGGATTTCTTCTGTTGACGACTGTATTATTTTTAAGAGTCGTTCTAAATCTTCTTTTCCCATCGTTGGGTTCCTTTCCTCAGTTATACCAGATATCAGAGTCTTCAAAGACTTCAACTCCTTCTCCAAAGCCCTGTTCTGTCAGCACTTTACACATAAGCTCATCCATTTTTGAATGTAATGCTTCTCTATCTGTACCATATTTATTTTTAAGCTCTTTCATTTGCTTTGCAAATTCTTCAGCATTTATCATATTGTTCCTTTCTGGAGGTATTATACCCCGTAATCAAGGTACACAAGATACTCTTCGTCATCAACAAACTTATACAGCCCTGAGGAATGCTCTTTAGTAACATCATTCAGTATTTCTCTGATGAACTCTGTAAGCTTCTTGTAATTATAAGAGAGCTTTTCAGCCATGTCCAGCCCAATAAATCCCATTGCGGAAGCATTTTCTCCCTGGATTTCGATAGGGATAATCTCCTCATCTTCAACCATGTGTCCAAGAGCAGTGTTCTCATCCTTTGTAAGACCGTTATCAAGTGATTTCTGAATAAGTGCTACATTTATATTTCCTTTAAACATATTAGACTCCTTTCGTTTTCCTGTTGTTTATCTGTTTATAAAATCGCTCTTTATCGCTTCCTCAATAAGACTATTCATGGTATTTCCTGTAAGACATACCATAGCGAAATCCAGAAGAGCTTTCTCATCTTCGTTAGCTTCTTGATATAACTCGAGAAGTTTTGTTGATTCTGTATCTTCATGTTCGTACTGCATTTCATTAGCGATAGTCTTAATGAGATTGACATTGCGAGACAGTCCATAGTTTATTTGCTCATCTGTTGTGCAGCCTTTAAATAATTCACGCTTTCCGTACCCTCTCATTTAGATATCCTCCTTTGGTATAACCTTCATCTTTATAATAATATTGTATAATTATATTATAGTTTTGTCAAGTAATTATTTAAAGTAAAATAAAAGAGCTCAGACCGTTAAATAGTTTGAGCCCTTTGTTTTTATTTTTTATTTCTCTTCTTCTTCGTTTTTATCCTCTAATGAGTCTAACGGCTTTGCTTCCTCAATTATATTGCTCATTGTTTCGCCTGTGATACATACCATAGCATAGTCCAGAATGGCTCTTTCATCATCAGTAGCTTTCTGGTATGTCTCGAGAAGGAGAATTGATTCGTTATATTTTTTCTCATTATCTGACTGCATTTTCTCTAAGATAACTCCAATAACATTGAGTTTCTTAGATATTGCTTCTGTTGCATCCTCTACTGATGTATGATTTCTATAAGTTTCATGTATAGTGCTCGATTTCATATTATCTCTCCTATTTACTTTACTGTTAAAATCCGCCATACATATACATTTTCTCCCCTGGCGTAATAAATGGCATAATCATCATCACAATAAGACATATCTTCCCATTCTTCTCCGTTGCCTTCAACCTGGACTGCCTCGTATGCTTCCTTCATTGCATCCTGGGCAGCTTTAAAGGTAGGATAATCTTCTGTTGTAATATCATACCCATCAGTATGCATTAGATAGAATTTACTTTCCATGAAATCCCTTTCTTTCTCTCTTATAACATTATTCTTCATCATTTTCGTCAATTTCTTCCCCATCTTCGTCATACATCTCGTAGTCTGTTCCTTTGAAATCAATACGGGGAGCACTAAACTTAACTTCATCAAAGTGACAGTTTACATACTCTCTGATTTCTTCAGGAGTAAGATTTTTAGGGACTTTTATCTCTCCACTTATATTTGCATAAGGATGTGCTTCTATTGAAATTGTCCTTGTTTCTGTATTTATTATAGTTTCTGCTATTTCTTTATCCTCTGATTAGAAATTTGTGTATGCACATTCAATCCCATAAGGGCTTTCCTTTTCTATCATTTCAATGAGCTTTGTGCTTATTTCAGCTCCGATGAAAGCAACTATATCATCTTTATCTGAATTATCTTCCATTCCCATTTCAGCTAAGAAATGGTCAACTGCCATTTCAATAGGCTCTCTGAACCTTGCTTCCAAAGGAATGCTTGTAGATGAAATCCAGGTCTTTTTCCCATTTATTTCTACAATATCGCAGCCTTTCTTTCCGATTTCGCTTGTGGCGTATTCTTTTGCGGCTTCAACTGTTTCGAACTTCTGCATGGCTATCTCCTTTTATGAACTGGTTTGTATTACCTTTTGTATAATATTATTATATACATATATTATACTTTTGTCAAGGAATTATTTCGTAGAATTTAGCTTTCACATCGGATGAAGTTGCTTTCATACACGGTTCCCAGCATTAACTCATCATCATCTCCAAACGTTAAGTCTTCTCCATAAAGAACTCTACCTTTTGGATTTGTTTTTGTTGCGTTTTCTTTATTTTCTTCAATGCTGGCAATCTTTACTCTATGTTCGATATAATCATGTAAGTTTTCATCATAGATTACAACAATATCACCTACAGTTACATCTAAAAAATGTTTTTCCATTTACAGGCTCCTTTCTCTAGGGGGCAAAAACGGGCTTAACGCCCGTTTGAAAATCTTTCATGGTAGTCCTCATTTATTCTGGCAAGGTCATTCTTGTCCTTTATCTGCTGCCCATTCGATACATTCGTATTCAGTTTCGCCGTTACCTTTACGGTATTTTTCATAAGCTTCTTCAGCAAGGTTTCTTGCCCTTTCTTCGCTTTTAATGCCGAAGTTTTTCATAAGCTCATTTTGCATGTATGAAATAATATATTCATCGTGCGTTTGACGACGAATATTTGCCATGTATTCATCATACTTCTCTTCTTCAATCGCCTGAAAATACAGGCTCATATCTGTATCCATTGAAGTTGCAAATGCAACCAGGGCATCTTCTGCAGAAGATGCTTCAACAGCTTCTGAAACGTATTCTATTTTTGGTACGATTACATATTTACTCATATTATTATCCTTTCTTATTAAAGCTTATCGCTCTTCCATGTATAGCTCTCATCACCATATTCAAGAGTAATTTCGAGATTTTCGCAGGTAGGCTCGAAATCTTCATCAGGGACATTCCAGTATTTTGGTTCTTCGAAATAGTATTCGATTTCTTCAGGAACCGATTCTTTTAAGTATTCAAAGAGCTTATCATATACTGCTTCAGGAATATCTTCATCATCATCTGTGATGCTGATGTCGTTTTCGTTTATCAGGTCACTTTGAAACTCAAGACCTTTCCATCTGGCATCATATACTCCATCTTCAACGCCATAGTCAGCTTCTCCCCAGAGTCTTATGTCGATAGTCTCTCCGCCTTTATGTCTAAATGTGATAGCTTCTACCTGAACTGTTGAAAGTTCTTTTACTGTATCAGGAATGTTTGTATTAAAGTTAAAATATAATCTCATATTATTCTCCTTATTTCTTCCTCTCGAGAGGAACGCTGAGCGAAGCGATTAGTTCATATAAGTTCTCCACGGGAATATCTCCCGCAGAGAATTATATTTAATTGTTATGCAACGTTTATAAGATAAGCCTTGTTTGTTAATCTTTCTTCAGGAAGAACTGAACGAGCTGACTGGCAAAGCCTTTAATATATTCCTTATTGATGACTGCGGATGCTCCTCTTGTAAATCTGTTGTTAGATATTACATAGAATGTTGGCTCAATGCTTTCCTGAAAGAATGGTGGAAACAGTTCTCTGATATTTACAATAGAAACATCTTCTTTTGTGTTAGCTTCACCTGCATTCCATAAGGTGTTTTCATCAACATCTGTCTGGGCAAGAATCTCATTTGTTATCTTAATAACTCCCTCTCCTTCTGGGAAGTTTGGAATAAGCATATAGAGATATTCCTCTATTCCCTCAAAAGAGCTGTCTCTTTTGATAATATCTTCGGTATTCTCACATTTCTGGAACCCGATATATGTATACTGGGTAAGGTTTTCTTTCGTAAAAAGCTCATTTACATCAATGTTTACAGGATTGTGAGTGAGAACCTCACTCTCGATTTCATCGAGAACTGTTTCAAGACTTTTTCCGAAATACTCCGCAGCTTCAATAGCTGCTTGTGTGTAGACTATAGGGGAGATGTTTGTAGATGTGTGAACCAGAATTCCTTCAAGTTCTTCCCCATTCTTGTGAGTGGTTTTAAGCTCGGCGTCATAATCTCTTGAGATTAAACCGTTTAGAATGTCTTCTCTCGTCATTAAGTTTCCTCCTTTTAAAAACAATACGTGCGCCACAAACCCCTTTGCGGTGTAATATTATTATATGATAATATTACAGTTTTGTCAATAAAATTTAACTAATTTTTAAAGATTTTTCTCGAGAGGAAGATGATTGTGTGTCCAGTATTTATGCGAATAAAAGTATTATTTTTATAGTATATTTTTATTGACATTTGTATAATTTTATTATATACTATGTGTATAGAAAAGAACTTAAATCAGAAAGGAAGAATGATATGAATATAACAGTTTACGGAGCAACAGTTGCTTCATCAGAAGATGATATTATGACAAAAGGAAAGGACGGCAAGGTTACATTTGTATCGTCACTCACAAAACTTTCTGTCAAAGAGGATGATGTTGTTAATTTCGCAGTTGAAAAAATGTATGAAATTTTCGATGGTTTCGGATTTGATAATAGTGAAGATTATAATTATATGACTCCGGAAAAACTTGAACAAGACCTCAGAAACGGGCAGAATATTTGCATTCAGGGTTGCAGCTCTCATGTAAATATTGAGTTCTTTACACAGATTCTTACAGTAGATTGAGAGGTATGATATGAACAAATATGTGGGTTTTATACTCACATTTTATAAAATATTTAGTCAGACAGGGGTGACTATCATCCCTTAAAAATAAGAGAGGAGGAAATTCTATGAAATACATCTTTCTGGACATTGATGGCGTTCTTAATAATAATAAAACAGTGGCTCTTTCACCAGAAGGTTATACAGGAATTTCTGATAATCTTGTAAAACGCCTGGGTAAAATCATTAGCCGTACCGGAGCAAAGCCTGTTCTTACTTCCAGTTGGAGGTATAAATCTGGGATTGAAGATATTCTTTATATGCGTAGACGGCTCAAACGCTATAATGCAATTCCTGTTGGAGAAATAACAGAACCTAATGGGTGCCGGTCACATAGAGGTGCTGGTATTAAGCTCTTTCTCGAGACACATCAACATGATGAAATTGTAATTCTTGATGATTATATCTTTGATTTTTATGAGGAAGGACTACTTCCATATCTTATCCTTACTAATCCAGAAACAGGACTTACTATGGAAGATGTTGAGAATGCTGTCAAAATATTAAATGGTGAAAAACTTTCGGAACTACAGCAAAAAATCATCGAGAAATATTGCTTATAAATAAAAGGAGAAGTGTTTAAAATACTTCTCTTTTTAATTGACAAATGTATAATTTTATTGTATTATATAAATAGATAATAAAACATAAAGGAAAGGGAAAACTTATGGTACAAATACTTGGTGCAGCATATATAAACGATGAACAGATGGAGTGTTTTATTTCGCAGGGAAGAACCGTATCGTCTGCGGTAAAGAACGCTCTTAAAAAATATAAAGGTGTTCAGAGGGGAATTCTTCGCTTTTGGGAGTATGATATATTTGCCCTGATAGGCAAGAAATTCTCAAGGCAGTGGTGCGAAGGAGATTATTGGGGAGAAGATTTCCCGGAACTTTGCTTTCCAAAATCAAATCGTGCAGGTATTGTAGTGATTGCGCCTGAACTGTATGAGAAAATTAAACAGAGTCCCGAGTTCAGAGCTGTTGTAGAAAATTAAAAGGAGAGCTATATGTCAATGATACATTGCTATTTAGTAGAAGTAGGGGTGCTTCTTACTAAAGAAGATAAAGAGTTCGAATGTTATAACCATGTATATGATAAAAAACACGGTTATTTTGATGAAGGTCAGCACTATGTAAAGAACCTTGAAAATGCAAAGAAAGAGGTTCTGGATTATGTTACAGATGGTGTTGAGCACACCTACGGAATCATATCTAATACGCTTATGCCGGAAGATGTAGACCTCGAAGAAGCCTGCGTTGAAGATGAAACATATCTTGTAGATAACGTGGTCTTTTCAGCAGTAAAAGAAAACGGAGAGGTTAAAGAAGATTTTATTACGAAAGAGAGAAAATAAAGATGAGCACATGGATTGATAAAGAAGATTGTATAGAGGTGTTAAATTTTTACAAGAAATCCTGTAAGGGCGAAGATGAGGCGTATGAAAGAGCTGCTGATTCCTTAAATATTTCGCCAGACAGATTGCTCGAAATACTTAATGACGATAAAACTTAATCTTCATAGGAAAATATGGAAAGAAGAAAATAATATGTTACAGACGGCACTTGTATTAGGATTGATTATAGGAGGTATTATACTTTTCTTCTGGCTTTCTACAGATAAGGAACAGGATGGGGCAATAGTTTTTGGCGGTATCGGATTTCTATTAGAGTTTATCTGCATACCTTCTTTGATATTTTTACCGGAGCGATACAGAATAGGAATAGACGCTTGTTTCGACAATATAGGGGCATTAGTCTTATTAATTTTAGTAGGTATTCTTATTCTTTGTGCATTATCAGTAGTCGTAATGGGACTTTACACAATTATCAGAGCTATAGATATTATTTCCGGTCATAGGTTAAGCCGTGCTTTTGATAAACATATAGAAAAGCTTTTCCCGGAAAAAGATGAAAAAAATAATGAATGCAAGGGTGAATGATATGGCAAAATTTATGTGTCACGTTGAAAATAAAGAGACAGGTTACATCACTGATGAAGAGCTTATTGAAGCTTCCGACGAGAGCGAAGCTGAAGTAAAATATTATGAATCACATTCTGATACGGGATTTGAAGGAGATGTATGTATCGTAATCAGAAACTAATAAATCCTTTTGATGGATTAAAATGAGAGGATAAAAATATGTCAAAATGGAATTTCTATTATTCAAAGAAAATACATAAGAGCTTAGACCTGATATTAAATAAGGGATATTGTTGCCACACATATATGAAGGCTGCAAAAGAGTATAATGCTATTTCATCTAAGCTGTTAGAAGAGGACAGAATAGCGTTGTGGCTTCTGTTATTGCATATAAGTCCTTGTTACCCAGATGGTAACGATTATGATTACATTGAATTAGCTGATTATATAAAAGCTATGAAAAATAAACAGACTACATTAGATAAAATGCCTTATGTGTTCTGTCAAGAAGACACCTTAGCTAATATAAAGAGAGATAATTACTTACTTCCTATATATGAACTTGATAGGAATAAGTATTTTAGTTGGTATGATAAATACCCAGCAGCGCTGCAATATTAAATACAAAATAAAACAATTTAATGGTCATATTTATTCTGTAAAACTATAAAAAGGAGAATTGTTGGAGATGAAAGAAAACACAAAAGATTTTCTTAAAAAATGCGGAGTTGCAGCTTTAGTGCTTGTATGTTTTATTCTTTCAATAAAGGGGATAGAGGCTCTTATAGAGCATATTTCACGCCCACAGAAGTTCACCTGCACAGATTACTACTATGAATCTAAGGTTTATACAGAAGAGTATAAAAGAGTTTCTCATAGTGATTGGAACCTTCCAGAGGGAGCTGAAGATGTTACTACAAACTATGAATTTCGTGAATGGAAAGACATATTTGACCATTATGAATATGTTACAACATCAGGGGAAGTAGTGACTGATTATGAGCCAGAATATTATGTTGAAAAAAGACCTGTGTATAAAAAAGAAGCTGTGTTTGATACAAAATACTATTACTATCTCTGGGAATGGACACCAGCTGCCACTGTAACAAATACTGCACATGACAAAGAAATTGTGTATGCTAATGTAGAGGAAACTGATAGTTATAGAATAACAGGTACGAATGTTACATATTATATCGCAGGATATATGAATAATCGCCCGGAGAATGTTAAGGTCTATACAACAAAAGACCTGGATTTTTATAACGATGCAATGCCGGATATAAATTATTCTGTAAAAGTATCTTTCTTCGGTGACCTTTCAAGGGTGCTGGAAGATGAAATTATAACAGCTCAGGCTTCTGAAGGATAAATCCCTTACTTTCCTCTCGAGACCAAAGTATAAAAGTCCTCTTTAGTATTATTTTTGTCATTAGAGGACACATATATAAGTGTCAAAAGCAATCACTTATATTATAAAAGGAGACTATTATGGAACTTAGTTCAGCTATATTAGCAAAAAAATTCTATCAAGGAGTAAAAAACTCTGAAGAAAGAAATTTCGATAAAGAGTATAAGCTTTCCGGGGTTTCTCTTATCATGCTCTCAGACCTCTGTATTAAAAAGCTGATTGATGATAACCACAAATACACAGTTATTCCCGAAGATTCGCAACTTCTTGGAGCTTGCAGCCTTGGAGCGTGCAGTGAAGAGTTTGAGAAAATTATGGCTAATGTTCGTGTGGTTCTTATCCGTGACCAGGGTATGACTCCTGTGGAAGCAGATAAAGCTATTAAAAAAGCTATGGTAGAAAGTCTTTCTACAATGGTGCCTGACAAAGAAGACCAGGCTACCGGCTGGTACAAAAATTTAAAAGAACATTCTGAACTATATAATAAAAAGGCAAGGCATTTGAGTGATGTAAGGCTTGATTATAGTGCTGCCTTAAAGAGTGTAAAATATGGCAGACTCCTTGAGAACTCTATAAAGCATGATTTCTGTGATAAAGATATTGCTGCACTTGCTGCAATCCATAAGTCTAAAAATATGAGCCGTAAAAAAATTGAAGAACTGCTGTGTCATATGGGATATAGAAGTGTTACGGAAGACTTCAAGAATAAAGACTACGATAAATATCTAAATAAGGACAAAGAGCAGGATTCTTCTCTTGAGAATAACGAAATAGAGCTTGAATAATGTATTGATACTGCTCTGGAATAAATAGAATCATAAACAATAGCTCCTTGAAAACCTCAGGGAGCTATCTTTTTCTCACAAAAATGTAAACTTTTCCTTGACTACTGTATTATATTATTATATAATAATATCATACAAAGGAGGTTAAGGATATGGTAACAGATAAGATTCTGAACAAGTTCTTTGAAGAAAATGACTCGCAGGAAATAATTCTTAGTGACTACGAAAAACTTATACAGGAGCGCAGAGATATGTTTGCAAGACAGCTCCTTGAAGCTCTTATCTGTTGATGTATAAAAAGACTTATTTATAAAATATAATTTTACTGAAAGGAATAAATTTATGAGCCAGGTATCAGATTTCGTTTTTAAAACTTACTATAATGACAGCGAGGAATCAGCTTTTGGTATTATTGCCAAAAAAGTATCCCTTGAATTTTCAAATTTTAAAGTAACTATTTTTCCCAATAAACCATGTCGGGTATATAAAAATAACGATGGAACTTATACGGTTTATAAAAACAATGGGGCAGGTGCTGACTTTGTATGGACTATTACAGAAGAAGAACTCTGCAAATATATCAAGCCAGATACAAGATATCGTTATATGAGGTAAAAATTCTGGAGGTAAATAAGAAGAGGCTAAAGAAAATTTAGAATTATAAAGTTAAATTTAATGTGACAATTTCCCAAAAACGTGTATAATAAAAGTTACCAAGGTTGCGGTTTATTCTTTCTCGAGAAGGTATAAACCGTAATTATTTGTGCAAAATAGGTTGGATTTAAAAAAGAAAGGATTGTCAAAATGACTACTAATAATAGGGAAGCTATCATAAAGCAGCTGGCACTTGCACATGGAATCACCAGTACAGGTGATATTGTAAGTAGATATGATAGGGCTACAGGAACCCTGTATTGCAATAACAGAATGGTTAAACCTCATGAAATAGAACATATTAAAGATTTTCTTCAGAAACAGATAAATCTTTTTGAGAACAATCTTGATATGCCGGATGCTATGAATAAGCTTATAGCATATAAGGTCAGCCTTACTGCAGTTAATTTTTTACAGGAAGAAATTAAAAGTAAACAATCATAAAAATAACCCCGCTTTCTGAGCGGGGTTTTAGTTTGGACATTTATTCCATTATTACATTATCACCATCTATTATCACTACGGCAGGCAGCTGCGGATATGTAATCTGAGGTTTGGTTTCAGAAGAGATGTCACTTTCGTTACTGCTCTTTTTAGGCTTTGGCTGTTCGACTTGGGTTTTATAAGATTCGTCTATCTTTCCACAGTATTTACATTTACCATCTACATATTCGTGGTCTATCATCTCCAAGGTTTCACTATAAGTATATCCACAGTTCTTACATATATGGGTTATATTTCCCTCTCGAGAACAAGTAGGCTCATCCCTTGTTATAATAAAATCATGTTCTGTCTTAGGAATCACTTCTTTCTTTTTATGCCGGCAAACAGAACAGATATATTCAATATAACCTTCAGACTCACATGTTGCATTTTTCTTATATACCATATAGTTATGTCCGGTGGCAGGATAGTTTTCTGTATAAGATTCTTTACACCAGCATTCATAATGTGCATATCCGCCTTCAGTACATGTCGCCGGATGATATTGAGTTAGTACATAATAATGTGGATGAAAGATTGCAAAAAGAATAATAAGAATACCAAATATACATGTTAACATAATCAGTATTTTATTACGTTTTGCTATATGTTCTTCATAACTACAACTATATTTTCGTTTACGCATTTTTATCTCTTTTGCTGCTCATGTTGAAGATTATTTACAAATATCCAGGTTTAAATTCTATATTGTGCTGGTTCGCCAAAACAGTGAATACTTACCCAGCAGTTATATTGACCACACGGAAGCTTATCTTTGTCTTTATTGTTCTCGGGACATCTCTCACAGTTATGTATATTCTTTTTATTATACATAAACTCTGTATATTCTTCTTTAGTTAATTGTGACATTTCTAAATTCTCCTTTTAGTTTACGTTAATCATGTCTTTTTGGTTTTGCGAACTTATAAATAAAGTGTGCAATTAGTGCAAGGATACCAACAGCTATACTAATAAATGCCGCACCTATTAACATCGCAATAAGTATTGCAAGCACTATCATATTATTAAAGTCTTCCCCAAGCCACATAAAAATCTCCTTATTTAATAACATGAAAGCTCCCGCCTTTTAAAGCGGGAGGATATCATCATATTGATGGTTTAAAATTTCTTGCGGCTCAGGTACTTCGGTTATAATCACTCCTTTGGAAAATGGGGAAGTCATAGATAGAAGGACTTTCATTAAAGTTGTCTTCCCGGAGCCTGTTTTACCAACACAGATAAGCTCGGGGTTCATCATCAGTCTTTTAAAACCTCTTTTATATTTACGCATTATTATTCTCCTTTGAATTATAAATACTTTCTCTTTTAATATTATTTGCAGCTTCGAAAAATTCTGATACATGATGGGCGTTTATTCCTAGTTCACTTGCTGCAAGTACCAGTGAAAATGTATCATCTACATAAAGAATCTTTTTAGGGTCTACGCTTGTTTCTTTAATGAATCTTTTTAAGAATTCTATTTTTTCCTTATCCTGATTAACATAATGAATGTTCTTTATATCCTCAGAAGTTTTCAAGAAGATTCCTTCATATTTCTCTGATAGGAATTTATTCTTTGCCAGTTCTGCTTCAGGCTGTTTTTCCGTAGATAGTACATGAAGTGATGTCCCTTTTGATGAAAGGAATCTTAGATAGTTATATATCGGGCGTGGAGCTTTGCATAACTTATACATATCAACATTTTCTTTACAAAGAGCCTCCCAATTCTTCTGGGAAGTACCTGGCTTCATTTCTCCATTTATGTTATAGCATGGAATTGAAAGTGTTCCATCAATATCAAAAAAAGCATATTCGAACTCCTGGCTCATATCTAAGGTTCTACTGTCGTCGTAAGGATATGTTTCAAAAAACATATAATACTTTAAAACTTCATTATAAAAATCTATAACAAGGTCTTCTCCATCAAACCAGTCTTCAGATGTCACAGAGGTGATTTGCCTCTCGAGATAGTCTTTTAAGTATTTCATAAAAATATCTGATGGATATGTATAAACATATATAAGTTTATCTTTAGGACTCTTAACTATCATCCTACTGTTTTTACCACCATCGAAATTAAACTTTACAGATATTTCTCCAAGGTCTTCTGTTTTAAAATCTGTTTCAATATGATGGTCTATCCAGTCATAATCATTCAATAAAAGAGTGGTCTCTACTACATTGTCGGGGCCACCTCTTTTACATGGATAAATAATATTCTCTTTCTTAATTTCTTTAAGCATTATATACTATCCTCTTTCTTAGTTATCCTACTAAGCAGGTTTTATAAAAGGCCTGAGCTTTTTCTGTTGAGTCTTCCCAAAATAATAAAATATTATCAGAAGTCCTGGCTAAAGGCTGTATTATCCTTTTAGCTATTAAACATAAAATATCTTCAAACTGTACATCTAAAGCAAGCATTAAATCTGTAGTTGTAATTAAATGACTATCTCCAAAATCATCTAATACTTGATAGTTTTTATAATCAACATCTACAATAAGGTCTGCAATAGAATAAATTTTCCAAACAGGAACAGTGTTCCTGAATAAATCAATTAGGCCCCAATCTTTCTTAGCAGTATTGAAATATTTATAAGTTTCATATAATGCAATCAGATGAGACTCCCAAGCTTCGCTTTCACTTTTTGTTGCTACTGTAAAATATAAAATCTTCCATTGAGTAGTATTTACCCAACTCTCATTTATTTTATGTTCCTGAACTCTGGCCGAAAGTTTTCGGCTTGTGATACCAACATATTTTACTATGTCGTCCTGTAAATCTATATAACAATAAACTATGTGCTGCACTATGTATTAACCTCTTTAATATTTATTGTCTTACAGAATTGAATACCAGAGTTCAGCGCAAAATCTAAAAATGCCTCTGATAACATCAAAGACATTTCTCTGGTATACTATCTGAACTCTTCCTTTGGAAGAACCTTCTTCTTCTACAATATTCTTTCTCTTATAATTATCAAAACTTACAATCTTTGCCATAAGGTTTCTCCTATATGAGGGGAAAAAGAACTTTTCCACCCATCTCATCTGTTATGTCTTTACAGTTTCTATCAACCCATTCTTCTGAAGTAGAAAACGCTGGAACAAAATTTGTTCCAGTATATGATGTATCAACAAATATCATTAACATCGACATGCTTTTATCGCCCCAGGTTTTACAATATAGAGCCGGAACATTTACAGGTGTTCCGGAATAAATATGGTTCTGTATCATTCTACTCCTTTTAGAGGTTTTAATAAAACCTCTGCTTAATATATGCATGTCTCTTTTTGAAAATTGACTAAGATATTTCTTTATATCCATACCAATTGCCATCTTCTAACATAACGTCAACACAAGTCATATTGTTTGATGTATGTTCTTTAGGTGTTACTTCAACTTCAACAACCTTCATAATTTGTTTGGTTTTCTTTATGGTAACCTCATCTTCATTATGAAGCTTTAAAGCGTCTTGTAATCTCATAGATAGTCTCTTTAATAGTGTTATTGTAAAAAGCACCTCTTGTTAAGCTTTAATGACTACCCCATTCCATTTCGTCATAAGCATCATCATAATTATCGTAGTAATTTGTACTGTCGCTTTTTGTTTTCTTATGAAGATGAATCTTCAACACTTTGTCATCTCCACACAAAAATTCACCAAGAATATAAAGTAAATATTCTTTTTTTGATTTGTAGCCTTCCTTCTTCCAGTTATCAATTTTGATATTTGCAGAAGGATATTCGTTGTTTATATAATCTTCAAGAGCTTTGATATCAGCTTCAGTAAATTTTACTTTCTGTACCATTCTGGTAGTCTTATATAAAACTATTGGTTTTGTGTTCTGTTTATCTTCTTTCTCCAACATATATTGTATTCCTTTCTTATAATAATATAATATCATTTAATTATAATTTTGTCAACATTTTATTATCTATCAGCAAGTCTTTTATAACAGTTTTATGGGGCGAACCTGTTATTATTGACTTTTCTCTGATTGATAATGACGGGGAGGAAGTTTTAAAAGTGTAAGTGTAATAACTTATTATCCTTACCCTATTGCAATCAGTCAAAAAGTATGTTATAGTGTGTTTAAATTCATATACCTACATTTTCTGCCATTTTGCCAGTAAATAGTTAGTAGCAGTTAGTAGACTGTCTACTAACTTTACTGGTAATTTTAGTAGACTGTCTACTAAGTTGATAATTATATTCATGGTGGGCCAACGAGATGTGCTGACAGAGTAATCTTATGGAGCTACATAAAACCCTCAATTGTACAAAATACAACCTCAAGTACAGCCATTATATAAAAATCAATTCTCTTATTTTCTTATGATAAAATCCTTCATTAAAGCCTCATAAAAAATGTGATTACCTACTATTTTTGTTGTTTTTAAGCGCATATAATAATGAATAGGTGATGATGTTGCTTATTTTTAAATATTATAAGGAGGCTTTTATGAAATTTGAAGTGTATAAAGTAGGTCTTCATGGTGGCGAGACAACTATTGCTGAAGTGTTTGAAGCAGTAACTCATGCAGATGCCATGATGGATTTCCGTGAGAAGTATCACGATACAAATAATGAGATGTATATGTTACATTCTTATGGTGATATGTATTCTTACAACTTCCATCAGAAGAAGAGAATGGGTATGGCAGCTATTGCTGTTGAGTCAAAGGCAGAAGAATTACTGCCAAAGAGTTTAAAACCTGATTGTATATTTGAGTTTGAGACTCCAGACAATAAATACTCTGTACTATGTTGGGATAAACTTGACTCTGAAGACTTTGCTTTCAGGAAGGCTCTCGAGAAGATGAAAGATATTCGTCATTCTGTGATAGCTCTTGATGCAAAAGGTGAGTTCCTTATAAACGAATGTAAGGACTCTGATGAGAAAGGTACTGATGAAGAGTTCACTGTAATCCTTGGTTATGATGAGGATGAAAAGAGTATTACAATGTGGGATGATACAGAGTGCATTCTTCTCAAAGATTGTAATATCGGAACAGAATACCAGGGAAGATGTAACGGCTGGGAACTGACCGATAAGGATGCAGAACTTGATTATGAATAATGAAAGGGGATAAAAACAATGGCAGCATCAACACTTGCTACATGGAGAGAAAAAAGAAGAAGTGAAAAGGAAATAGCAGAGAATTTTCACTATGCAGACCTTGAGACTGGAAAAGATTTTGAGGTTCCATTTTATATCAAAGTTCCATATATTAAAAATAATGAAGATGCAAGAACAGCTCTTAAAGAAGTTAAAGGAAGATGGGATGCAGAGAACCGTTCCTGGTATCTTCCCAGCACATGTAATCCTTTAGATGCTATGAAAGCAATCGCAACTGTAGCTGATTTTGCAAAAACAGATTTTGATAAAATCTGGCCAGAAGAGTTTAAGCTGGATAGAGATACAAAGAGAATGGCAGACATGGTATTTATTACCAAGAATAATCATTCTCCTATCTTTTTCAAAGGTGATATGACTCTTATTGATGACCTTAAAGAGAAATATGCTAAAGCTTATGAAAGAGATTATTCTAAGAGACTTGATGAGATTAAGGAACTGATTGGACAGCCTGTTGTTGCAGAAGAAACTGCAAGCCAGGATAACGAACAGATTTCTGAAGCTCCTGCAGAAGAGAAACCTATGAAGACACTTCTTCAGTGGGGAACCATCGGAAAATATCCTATAGATGTAGAAAACGGTGGTACTCTTTTCCAGGGAGTTGCAAAGGATGGAAGAGCATATTCTGTTATAAAGTATACTGAAGAAGCTGTTCGTGATATAACAGTTGAGGAAGATAAACAGCTTAAAGCAGAACATAAAAGCTACAGACCATTCTATGAAGAAAACAGAGCTAATAAGCCCGCTAAGAAAAAGAGTTATAACAGACCTACTGAGTATAAAAAGGTAATTGATACAGAGCCTGTTGCAGGAAAAGAAAGACCATATACTTGGATAAAAGATGCTCTTGAAAAAACTCCTGTTGGAGATGTTCCTGCAAATATGACTCCTACAATTTGTTTTGATGTAGAGAGCACAGGTTTCCGTCCCGGATATGGTGATAAGCAAGATGAGCTTCTTCAAATTGCTATTGTAAATGATAAAGGCGAAGAAATTTTCTCATCACTTATTCAGCCTTATAATCATTCTGAATGGCCTGAAGCAATGTCAAAAAATAATATCACTCCGGAAATGGTTGCACATGCTCCGCTTCCTCATGAGATTGCTCCAAAACTTCGTGACATCTTTGCGGCTGCGGAAAACATTGTAGGCTACAATGTAGACTTTGATATTAAATTCGTCTCAGTATGTTTACAGCTTAATCTTGTAGGTAAAACAAGAATCGACCCAATGGTTCAGTTTGTAAAAGATGTTCCTCAAACACCATCTGCTCATCATAAACTTGAAGATGCAATTATTAACTATTGTGGAGAGAATAGTGATGTCCATGAATCATATAAAGCAAATGCACATAAAGCTGATTGTGATGCTGTTGCAACTCTGGAAGTTTACCATGCTCTCGAGAAAGAAAAAGAGTTTTTGAAAGATATGGCAAGTATCACTAAAGATGCAAACCAAGTTGATGATAGCATAGTAAATGATTCTCTTCAGAAGATGGCTCCTGTAGGTGAACTCAGATTTTTCTGTAAAGCACCCGACAGAGATGCTGTTGAACTTACTGATGTTGACGCTTTTACAAAATGGGCAGCAATGTTAAATGCTCCGGATAGTCAATACCTTCCTGCTAATAAATGGGAGTTTGAAATTAAGGGAGAAATAGAAGATGATAAAGGAGAAATCTCCTTAAAGACACTCTTTATCGGTAAGATGGATTCTATTACACTTCCTGGAATTCTTGCAGCAGGAAAAGGTCATACGGCAGCTCTTAATACTACAAAAAAGGAAGTCGAGGAAGTTAAGGAAGATATTAAGACAGAAGAATCTGTTGAAGATAAATCTTCTCAGAAAAGCAGTGTAACGTTAGCATCTATTGCAGAAGATAACCTTGCTGACCTTCCTATCACAGACCTTAGTGATGAAGCTGAAGAAGAAGAGATTTTAATTGAATAATCAAAATGATATAATAAGGCTTGTGGTGCTCCACAGGCCTTCTTTTTTACATATTTTTATCTTTTTGTCTTTTTTATCTACATATATAAAGAGAAATTTTGAGTTTAATGGAAGACATCATATTAAATACTTAAAGAAAATTTAAAAGGAGATTATTCATGAAAAACAAACTTATTTCTTTGCTTTTAGTTGGAACATTATCTTTAGGACTTATGGCTTGCGGTCAGAAACAGGAGGTAGTAGAAGATGCTTCCGCAGTAGAAACAAGCACAGAAACTCCGACTGAAAAACCTGATACAGTTATTGAAGTTAATACTGATGAAAAAGTTGCTCAAAAAGAAGTATCTGTAGATACTTTTAAGAGCGCCGTTGAATCACTTGGCGGAACAATTACCGCTGAAACTTCACAGGATAATGCTACTATTGGTAACAGAACCGGAAAGCTTGATATTGTTGTCGGAAAAATAGATGGATTAACTGTAAAGTATTTCTCTGGGCCAGTCATCAAAGACAGCATTTCCTATCTCGAGAACTGTATTTCCATTGACCTTATAGAGACTTATACAAATTCAAGTACAGTAACTATTGGAGATTCAGAATCAGTAGTTGAAACTCAGGATTACGCTGAGCTCTTATCTATTGAAGGCGGTAATGGCTATACTTCAAAACAGTATGCTGGAGCCGGATATAAATATAAGGTTTCTTATGCAGGTATTGGTTCATATGTATCTGCTGAAGGTACTGATACAGATAAGACCTTAATGACGCAGTTCTTCTCAGCACTTGGAGTAGATATAAGTGAATCAACTTTTGATGAAGAGTATCTTTATAATCTTCGTAAAGGCGTCTTTGCAGAAGAAGAATCTAATATCGTAACAGAAGAAAGCAGTGACGGCGAGGGCGAAGAAGGAGAAGAATCTGATATTGAAAGCACTGAAGAATCTGTAGAAGGAGCCACAGATGGAGAATAATGTTGGTAATCCAGATATTTGTAACTGGTATTTGGTAAAAGAAAGAAAGGTGAACACCAAATATCCATATTCTCCTGAATATGGTAATGTAAATGAATGTTCATTTAGAACTGATTGCGGACATGATATAAATATGCAGCCTGGGACAAGACTTACCAGCTGTAATGAAGATGAAGAGAAACCATGTCGCTATTGCGGAAGAATTGTTAAGAGGGTTCTTGATGATAATGTAAAAGCAACATATTGTATGGAGGAATAAATATGGCAGTTATAAAGTGTCCTCATTGTGGAGAGGAATTTGACATATCTGATAGCAATTTTAATCAGATATTGGCACAGGTTCATAGTGCAGAATTTGAGAAAGAAGTAGCAAAGAGAATTGAAGAACTTCGTAAACAGCAGGAAGACGTTCTTAATTCTGAGAAAGAGAAAACAAAAGCTTCTCTTGAACTTCAGCATAATAAGGAACTTACAGAGCTTCAAAATAAGAATAATGAGCTTGAATCTCAGCTTAAGATGATGAAAAGCGAAGCCGATATTAAAGAAGAGAGTATTAAATCTCAGGCCAAGGCTTCATATATTGAAGAAATTTCTAATCTTAAGAATAATATTAAAGACCTCGAATCAAAGATTGAGCTTGCTGGTAAAGATAAAGAGCTTGCGGTAAGTGAAGCTATTCATAAGATAACAGATGAAAAAGATAAGGAAATCAAGGCAAAAGAAGAAGAAGTTGCTTATTATAGAGATTTAAAAGCTAAGTCATCAACAAAGATGGTCGGAGAATCTCTTGAGCAGCACTGCCACGATGAGTTTGATAAACTTCGCGCCACAGCTTTCAGAGGAGATTATTTTGAAAAAGATAATGAAATCTCTGAGAGTGGTTCCAAGGGTGACTTTATATATCGTGCCCTGGATAGTGACGGCACAGAACTTGTTTCCATTATGTTTGAGATGAAAAATGAAATGGAGACTACTGAACAGAAACATAAGAACGAATACTTCTTTAAAGAACTTGATAAGGACCGCAGAGAAAAGAACTGCGAATATGCCGTTCTTGTATCAATGCTTGAGGCTGATTCAGAACTTTATAATCAGGGAATTGTAGATGTCTCTCATAGATATAATCAGATGTATGTAATTAGACCTCAGTTTTTTATTCCTTTTATTACAATGGTAAGAAATGAAGCTGTTAAAAGAGCTGATGTTCAGAGAGAGCTTGATAACGCAAAGATAAGAGATGTAGATTTCTCTCGTTTCAGTACCTCTCTTGATGAATTTAAGAAGAATATTGGTGTATCTGCCGGAAACTTCAGAAAGAAATATGAAGAGTCTATGACTGATATCGATAAGGCTATTAAAGCTTTGCAGGACACAAGAGAAGCAATGCGTCTTGCACTCAAACATCTTGATACCACTACAGGTAAGATTGATAGAATAGACGCAAAAGACTTTGTAATAGAGGAAAAGAAATGAAAAAAGAAAAGATAATTAAAGTGATTCTTGTTGTGGTCACGATTATTCTTACTATAGTAACGTTTCTTTTATATGTTATACCACAAAATAATAAAATAAATAGAAACATTTCAAAAAATAGTGAAAATAGTGAAATAACCGAGTATACTGTTAATGTAGATAATCATATTAAACATATCACATTAACATGCGAAGACGGTTTTAATGACGTCACCATTGTTACTCCCGGCGGAGATAGTATAGATATGACAGATTATGTTGATAACACATCTTATATTATCTTTCCAAATGAGAGCGGAGAGTATAAGATAATTTACCCATCCACCCTTAATATCCAATATCAGATAGCAAGAATTAGATAGTATTACTTTTTGACCCTATTGCTAAACATAAGAGGTATAGTTATGGCTCCTTTCGATACAGCTACAGGACTACTTGATAAGGATTCAATACAGGCATATAGTATAGAATCTCTTAACAATTCAGTTACTGATGACAAAGAACTTTCCAATGATAATGATGATGCTAAAAAGCACCATTATAATTGGATGGCAATGTGTGATATTGATGATTTGCGAGATATTAACGAAATGTATGGTCAAGACCTGGGTGACGCAATCATCAAAACAGTTGCCAGCAATATGAAGCGCTGTACTGAAGGGATTGGCAAGGTTGGAAGATTTGGCGGAGATGAATTCTTCATGATGTTTAATAATATCACTGAAGAAGAAATCAGAGACATCTTCCGTAATTTAAAAAAGAATATCAGTGAGGAGTGTAAAACTCTTTTTATAGCAGCAAAAAAGCCTGAGATTGATGTAACTCTTTCTGTAGGAACTGTTTCAAGCCCTCTTAATGGAATAGATTATGATAAATTATTTGCTATGGCAGATAAGGCTCTTTATATCGCAAAGGGTAAAGGTAAAAACAGATACATTATTTACCGTGAGGATATGCATAACAAAACAGTTATTCCTAAAGGTATTGAAAATATCAAGTATTCAAAGGACTATTCTTTAAGACTTGCTGAAAATATCAATGTCTGTATGGATACTTTGTATCATGTCGGGAGAAATAAATTCAGAGACTGCTTTATGAGAATCATGGATACAATGGGACTTAATATAGCAGCTATGTTTGAGGGGGATAAAATTACCGGAATATATAATGTTTCTTCTGATGCATCAATATTTCATCTTTCATCAAATGAAAAGTCTTCTATCATTCCCTATTCAGAAGGAATGATAAATGAAATTACAGGAAGCTCTGAAGCTTTTGCTACGGGACTCTTAAAGATTTCATATACAGAAGATGTTCAATATAATATGCCAGAGATTTATAACTGGATGACTAAGATGAAACTTAAGAACTGTATATTCTATTATCCTTTCTCGAGAGGGAGTAATTATCCGACGCCTCTATTTGTATTTGGTTATTCAAACGATGATAAGTGGAGAAAAGAAGACGAATATTTCCTTATGATTTTCTGTAACATAATTGAAAATATCATTGATAGAGAAGTTAATTCTGTTAGTGAAGTATAATAAAAACCTAGAGGGGTAGGACCTAGTTCCTACCTCTTTTTTATTGTTTAAATATCATATGTAATTTACAATATATCTACTTGACTTTTATATAATTCTATTATACAATTATTTTATAAATGAAGGCTAATCTTAAAGGAAGGGATAAATAATGAGAAAAATAAAATCATTAATATCTTTAGCAGTAATCATAACTGTTTTATCAACTATGCTTACGGGCTGCGCTACAACAGTTTGTGCTCCAAGGCCAATCTCGAATGTGCAGATATCTGAAGATTATAGGGATGTATATTTCTTGTTTGACACTTATGAAAATATGCCTGCCAGAAGAAATACTTTTCACACATACTGTCTTAGTGTGTATGTTGATAAATCTCAGAATGAGTATTTAAAAGGTCCCAAATATGAAGGTAGTATTCGTGTAACTGAAGATGGTAGTTGTTATATGGTTGAGGAAAAATATGGAGGAATCCTCCACAGCTATTATACCTATTATGTGACAAAAGAGGTATATAATTCAATAAAAGAAGTCGTTTTAAATCCTTCTTGTCCTACAATAACCGTATATGCAGCAAATGAGTAAAGGAATTGTATATGAAGTTTTTTACAAAGATAAGGGATTATATCCGTAAATTAAAAGCAGAAAAAGAGAAAAATTCATACATAATATACTTTTATAATGAGTACCAGGAAAAGTGGTGTATGGATGATACAATGCGTTCATTACCGGACGCTCAGAGAATGGTAGAAGCCGTTACAAAGGATGGAATAAAAGCATTTTATACGCATAAAAGCCATGCTATAACGTATTGCTTACAGTAAAATAGTGATGTTAATATTTCTTACCTTTTGTGATTTTTGTCTACATATATAATAGTAAAACAGCAAATTTAAAAAACGGAAGGAGTTTTTGAATGAAAGAAAAGGAACAGAATACAACAGCAGCAAACAATGAGAAGCAGAAGGCACTTGATGACGCTCTTAAGAACATTGAGAAGCAGTTCGGTAAGGGTGCCGTAATGAAGCTCGGTGATGAAGCAGTGAATATGAATGTGGGAGCAATTCCTACTGGTTCACTTTCACTTGATATCGCACTTGGAATTGGTGGTATTCCTAAGGGAAGAATTGTCGAGATTTATGGACCTGAGTCAGGTGGTAAGACAACTATGACTCTTCATATGGTTGCAGAGGTTCAGAAAAGGGGCGGTATTGCAGGATTTATTGATGCTGAGCATGCCCTTGACCCTGCGTATGCTAAGGCTATCGGAGTAGATATTGATAATCTTTATATCTCACAGCCCGACAACGGCGAGCAGGCTCTCGAGATTGCAGAGGCAATGATTAAGTCCGGTGCTATGGATATCGTAGTAGTAGACTCTGTAGCAGCTCTTACACCTAAGGCAGAAATTGACGGTGATATGGGTGATGCACATGTAGGTCTCCAGGCAAGACTTATGAGCCAGGCTCTTAGAAAGCTTACCGCAGTAGTATCAAAGACTGGATGCACTCTTGTATTTATCAATCAGCTCCGTGAGAAGGTTGGTGTAATGTTCGGTAATCCTGAGACAACCCCTGGTGGACGTGCTCTTAAGTTTTATTCATCAGTGCGTATGGATGTAAGACGTACAGAGACCAATAAATCTGGCGGAGAAGCTGTTAGTAACAAGACTAGAGTAAAGGTCGTTAAAAATAAGGTTGCCCCTCCTTTTAAAGAGGCAATGTTTGATATCGTATTCGGTCAGGGTGTAAGTCATGCCGGAGAGGTTGTAGATATGGCCGTTGATAATGATATCCTTGCTAAGGGCGGTGCGTGGTACACATATAAGGATGACACATATGATGAGAGATGGCAGGGAAGAGATAAGATTGTTGCAGACCTTAATGCTCGTCCTGACCTCATGGCTGTCCTTGAAAATAAGATTCGTGCAGTTTATGGCCTTGAGCCTATTCCTGTACCGGAGAAGACAGCAAAGCCTGTCCCTGTAGCAGAAGAAAAGAAGGAGCCTGTAAAGGCCGCACCTTCAGAAGCAGACATTGTTCCCGACATTGAGTAATTTTATATCTCCCCTTTCTTGAAAAGAGAGGGGAGGTTCTTAAATAATCTTATAAAAATTGAAAGAATGAGGAACTTTTATGAATAAAAATATCATTATGCTCTTAGTAAGTCTTTGTGCAATGATTCTTGTTGTTAAATTTATGTTTCCTTCTGACAAAGAGATAGAGACTACACTTCAGTCTTCTGTGTTACAGACTGAAAGCATAGCTAATTCCCAAGAAACAGAAGATACCGCTAAAAAAACAGAAGACATTGCTGTAGAGACTACCGAAAGTGTACAGGCAGAAGATAATGTGCAGGCAGAAGATAAGACGGAAAATAATGACAATAAATATCTCTCTGAGTTTAAAGAAATCAGTGCTAATGAAGTTACTGGTATTGTAAACAATTCAGCAGTTTCTAAGGTAACTATAAATGAAAAAGAGGCTCTGCTTGAAAAGTCTTCCTATGATATTTATATAGTTACTGATTCTGGAAATTATCATCTTAATACAAAAGATTCCGGTGTTATAGATTATCTTAAAATAGTTTCTGATAATATTGATATTAGTAGCTCGAATAGCGATAGCAGTGGATTATTGTTTTTCTTCATCCAAATTACAATATCTGTTATTGTTTTAAGCTTTGCTTATAGGAGGTTAAGTAATGGCGGCAAATCAACAATTATTCAAAATGGGCAGAGCCTATCTACAAGAAACATAACAAGCGATTATAAGCCTGTTGATAGCCCTAATGTTAAGCTTGATAATGTAGTTGGAGCAAAGGATTTAAAAGAACAAGCTCTTCAGTATGTAGATATTCTTAAAAATCCAAAGAAGTATGAAGCAATGGGGGCAAAGCCCGCCAAAGGCCTTTTACTTTATGGACCTCCCGGAAATGGTAAGACTTACCTGGCAAAAGCAATTGCTACAGAGGCAGGTGTTCCATTTTTCTCAACATGTGGAGCCAGCTTCCTCAACAAGTATGTAGGTGTTGGTCCTGCAAATATCAGAGAACTTTTTAAGAAAGCGAGAGCCAGTGCTCCTTGTATCATATTCATCGATGAATTTGATGCTTTAGCAAGAAACCGAGCTGATGAAGATAATAGTGAACGTATAAATGCTGTTGATGCTTTTCTTGCTGAAATGGATGGCATAGAGACTACAGAGGGTGTTCTTGTTATTGCCGCTACTAACTTTCTTGAAAGCCTTGATGAAGCTGCTACAAGACCTGGTAGATTTGATGCTGTAATCGGAGTAACAAATCCTAACAAGAAGGAAAGACTTGAAGTTCTTAAGCTATATACACGAAACACTCCTTTAAGTGATGATGTAAGTCTTGAGCAGTGGGCTACAAGAACAGCAGGATGTTCTTTTGCAGAAATCGGAAGTCTTATTAACAACGCAGCAATCAAAGCTGCTCAGCGTAATAAAGCGTTTGTTTCATATGAAGAATTAAATGAATCTTATTGCACAAGCATTATAAAGGGCGGTAAACATCGTCTCGAGAATGAAGAAACTAGGCGTATGGTTGCATGGCACGAAGCTGGTCACGCTCTTGTTATTAAGCTCCTTACAAACGAAGCTGTTCCTTATGTGACAAATATCGGAACTACTTCTGGAGCTGGAGGATATACTCTTCATTATCCAGAGGATGATGACAAATTTACAAACAGACGAGCTATGCTTAACAGCGTAAATGTATCTTTTGGTGGTCGTATCGGTGAAGAAATATACTTCACAGACCTCAAGAAACAGGGTAAGTTAGATACTCCTGTTGAAGATAATATTACTGTAGGAGCAAGCGGAGATATCCGTCAGGCAACACAGTATATGAGAACTTTTGTAGCGAAGGTCGGTTTCACTGGAGATGATGGTATGATTGATTATACTGTTTTCAAAGATGATGAAACTCAGGCAATGATAAGGACAGAGTGTGAAAAGATTTCAAAAGAATGTATGAAAGAAACAAGAAAACTTCTCAATGCACATAAAAACACTCTTGAAGCTATTGCTGATGCGGTCTTTAAAAAGGAAGAAATCACCGAGGAAGAGCTTGATGCTATAATTGCTAAGTGTGAATCCGTAAAGACTAAATCTACAAGAGCAAAGTCTACAAAGACCACATCAACAAAGTCTAAATCAAAAAAGGTTGTTGATTCAGAAAAGTCAGCGGTTGTTGATTCAGAAGAGGCTGTTGCAGCTGTATAAGCTGTTCCTTTTATACAATGCCCCTGCCTTTTGGTGGGGGTATTTTTTACTTGACTTTTATATAATTCTATTATACAATGTTTTTATAAATAGAAATAAGCATATACTAAACAAGGGAAATATTATGGGAGAAGCTTTGTTAATTAAGGATAGTTACGAAGATATTATACAGACTGCTAAAACTCTTAACATGAATATTTTAATGTGTGTAAGAGGTAACTGCAAAAACGGACCTATTGAGTGTGCAGTTATTTATACAATAGAAGAATTCACAAAAGAAATATATATGCTGTATAAGCATCTTGAAGACTTCACAGCCTTACGAAAAGAACTTGATTATGAGCTCGGGAATTTCGGAGACAGATATACTGAGCTGTATGAACAATATCCGGAATTTTTCTCACCAATCAGTTCAGAAGATAAGGAACAAGAAGGCTTTTTCGATGACCCATCAAATCTTATCGATTATTTTAGAGTAAGATGGATTGTTCCATGCGATAATGAATGCTTTGCATATGATGTAGAAAGTATTGCCGTTGCATATACAAAAAGTGAAAGTACAATGGATTTTACATAAAAATAAAAAAGGAGAGTGTATGATGAAAAAGAATATTAAAAATGTTGTTATTGGGGTTCTTTGCGGAGCTGTGTTCGCTGCCTGTCTTACGGCTTGTTCTGTTGAAAACTTTAAAGTTAATGAGGAAACCGTAGGCACAGGTCCTTCTCTTCTCGAGAAAGAAGCTGTTGGGATGGTTGTTGATGGAGCAACGCAGGGACTTTCAGAGTAAAATGGAGGTTTATAATGAATAAGTTAAAAGAAATACAGTCAAGAATCAATGAATATGAAGCAAAACACTTTATGTATTCTATTATTACGTCTATATTCTTAGTGTTTACGGTTGTTCTTTTAATTTTTGGAGCAACATATTTAATTGGCTTGGCATTTTTTTGTAAGGATTTAGCGATGTCTATTATGTTAGGGCTTAGTGTTATACTAATGTTTATAATTGTAGGGGCGCTTGGACCATGGGCAGATGATATATATGATAAATTTGGGCCATTTGTCAACAAAATTGGCGTATTGCAGCAAATTATCCAGGATATGGATGCAGAATATGCTCTGATGTGGCGTTACTTACAAAAAGTTGAAGTCACAGAAGATAATTATAAAGAACTTTCTGAAATCTTACATAGTATTGTTCCTTTATATGGAAGTGCGCTTAGTAAAGCTATGCAGTTTGATATTAATAAGTTTTCAGAGTGGTATCTGGAGCGTGTTATTACTCTTGATTCTTTTGCGGAAGATTATTTTTCAAGGGATAATGATATTATAGATTGTATAAGAGTTCAGTATTGTGATTATAAAAACACATATTTAGACTGGGGTGAGGAGTTTAATGATTTCTTGAAAAAGCTGATTAAGCAAGCTCATGTAGAACCTAAATTAAATGCAGCAAAAATCCGCCATCTTCTGGAAGACGAGAAAAATTTGCAAGAAAAAATCAACTACTATAAAACTAATTCATTGGAATATGAAGGTGTATAAAGGAGAATATAAACATGGGAGAGAAAAATCTTTATATTGTTACAACCGTATCAGGACATGAATATAACATTGTTGTTGAGGGGTATGAGTTTAAAGAAAAAAACTCTTACTTTCTGGAACTATGATGTCACAAAAAGGTATCCTTTTGCTCCTGTTATTGTATTTAATGCAGAACAGTATGAGTCATTTGAAATAAGAGAGATAACAGAAAGTATTAAAGCTGATATGTTAGCAAATCCTGACCACTATATTATGTGATGAGCTAAATATATTATAAACACCGCTGATGATAGCGGTTAGCTCTTTAGCAATATTTACTATTAACCATTTTTCATTAACTATTGTAAAAAGGAGAGTACGATGGACTATTCAACTAAAGTTTTGACACAACTGATACCAATAATTCTTTCACTTACGCTTTTAATTTATGTAGCGTCGTTTGTTATCTCACACACGAAGTTTGGTAGAGAACTTGAAGATACTCTTGATGAATCATACATTTCGCAGTATGAAGAAGATGGCTATCATGAGGTGATAATTGGTGAAAAAAGTTTTTATGAAAAAGACGAAGATTCTAATTATCAGATAGCCAAAGTTGTAAGCAAAGACAAAAGCTTTTTAGAAAGTGGAAAGGTTGTTTTGCTTCTCGAGAACGAATCAGGCAATTCCGCTATTCTTCCCATAACAAAAAACAATAACTACACGTCTTATATAGATAAGACATTAGAAAAATCCTATGTACGTAAAGTAATAGATTTTTCACATTCTGCAATCACCCCGGATATTAGATATTTTGTTTATTTAACCCAGGAAGATAATGATACTATTATAGACCTTCTGCTTTCAACTAACGGCCTTGAATCAACACAGCTTAGTAGTAACTAAACGAGCAATATCAGCTTTCTATTAAAGCAAAAATAATAGGCTTATTTTGCAAGTTTAAATAATGATTTCAGAAAATACGAAAGATATACTTAAAATACAAAATAAGTTTCGGTAAACAAAGGAGCGTAATTATGGCTATTAAACTCAGCACTACAAAAGAATATAACAGTTTGTTAAAGGAATGTTTGACTACATATAAAAAATTAGAAGCAGTTTCTGGGGATGTGTTGTCTGAGGGCTCTTATGTACCATATTTTAAAGTAGCAAATATACAATGGGCTGAAGCTGATTCAGATATTGTTGCCAGGATTAATAGTAGTTGTAATTCAAATACAGTTTTTAGTAATGGTTACGGATGGTTTGCCTTTATATTGAGCTTATTAGGTTGTATTGTATTAGGTCTTGTTTTGATAGAGACGTGGTATTCACGAGATGTTGCTGGTATGCTTGTATGTGGCTTGTTTTTATATGGCACACTTTTGATTTTAGTGGCTTCACTTAATGGTGTGACTAATGTAGTAAAGAAACAGTTACAACAAGCTATTATTTGCGGAAATTATAAGATTGCAGACATAACACCAATAGCAGCTTATAAGAGTGTAAATCATGGTCATCATTGTAGTTGGGACTCTGTACAGATTCTATTTAGTGTAGATAATTATATATTTGAGGATGCAGATACAAAATATTTACATGGAATACATGCAGATTTAGGTGATTGTGAGAATAAGTTAGGATACGACACTTATAAGTTGTTAAAATTTGAAGTACATACTTTGTTTAAGAGGCCTTATACTCATTATGCTATTTGTGGATTAATGGATTAATGACATTGGGTTTCGACTGTATCCTTAACTTTTTTATCCGTGTTAATAAACGAGAATTTTTTTCTCGAGAAAAGATAAAAATCTGGTTTAAACAGGAAATAAATCCTCATATATAAAAAAGTATCAAAGGTAGTCAGTTAACAAAGAAAGAGTCTTAACCATATTTAAGTTAAGGCTCTTTTTATGTTGTCATTTTTTTTGAGAAAAGGGCGTTTTGTTTTTATTCTATTTCGTAATCGTCTTCTTCGTCTAATTCTATATCTTCTTTTGTTTCTTTTATTTCAATTCCAGGAATATATATATTCATGGATATTCCGTCTTCTCTTGCTCGGTTGGCAATTGTATACTTTGCTATGTCAAGAAATTCTTCTGCCTCAAAAGAACGAATTGCATCTTGTATTGCATCGAGTCCTACTTGCTTCATAGCGCTGCGACATTCTTCCCCGCTATATTCTTCTATGCAATCAAAAAGTTTAGACATTTTATCGTCTGGGGTTTCTTTAAGGTTTTCTCCTGCAAATATAATAAGCTTTTTGGTTACATTATTATAATCAAAAGGGACTACATATCTTTCGGATAATTTTGTTGTTGGTTTAGCTTCTGATAATGATAATGCTATACGGGGAGTAAATACCCCTTTCGGAGTTTCAATAAAATACATAACTGCATCTTTTCTTTTTGCAGCCTCTGCTATGTATCGATTTAATCCTTCAACAATACCATTTTCATAACTATCATCAATACCTATCATCATAACTGATTTCCTCCTCAAAAATCTCCTTCATCTTCTTCTTTCATATCAAGATTTTTTATCTAATTATATATGTGAAAATTTATTACAAAAATCATATGACTAAAAAAGAAAGAAGCCGCCTGCAAGCTGCTTCTCTCAAGTCCATGTTTAATTCTTTTTATGTATAACTATTTTATTTTTGCTTCATCATCTAATACAGATTCAGCTTTTTCTCAATTTGCTACTCTACTACATTTACTAAGCCTTTAGTCGGCGTAAAGACTTATATCTTTCCATACAACTGTTGATAGAACCATTCCTATAACACAGGTGGCCGGAATATATAGTGGTATAAGTTTTGCTATATATAACAATATAAAACATATAGCTATGCTTATATACAATAGCTTAATATATAAAGGTTTAATAGGCATACTTGTTCCAAAGTATTCTGCGTGTCCGGAGAAGTATTTGCCACTGTTTAAAATAGTATATATAAGTATTGTATAAATCAGTATATTCATAAAGTTCCTCGTCTATTCACGCTCTTCTGTTTCTATTTCCTCTAAAATACTGTCTATTAAAGCTGATGCTTCTGCAGAGTATTGTTCATAATAATCACTCTGACGAATAGAATCAATAAGTTGTCTTTCAATGGTTTCAAGAGCTCTTTCCTCACTTTCCAGCTCTTCTATCAGGTTATTGCGATGCTTGCCATGAATCTCTTCTATGACCTGGTGGCCATATTCACAAGATGCAAGACCATATACAGATGCCAGTTTGTGTATAGATTCTGCTGAACCCGTGATTTTAAGCCCTTCTATTTCTACAGTATATTCTTTATCCATTATCTCTCCTTTCTCGAGAAAGCTCAAACGCTTCTTACAATATCAAGCAGCATATGTGACAGGTTTCCAATCTTAATATCAGCTTTATCCTTCATCTCCTGAGGAATCTCAAAGAAGGCTTCAGCCATTCCTCCGGCAATAGCTGCAGTAGTATCTGTATCACCCTGTAAAAGAACTGCTTTTCTGATACATTCTTCGTAAGATGAGCTATCAAATAGTGCAGACAATGCAAGAGGAAGCGACCCCTGGCATGATACATCAAAGAATATTTTCTTGGACCTCATAACCTGTACCTGCGTATCAGGGATACATTCTCTGTACCAGTCAGCTCTCTTTTCTTTTATATCTTTATATGACCATGAGAGATTATATCCCATAGCAGTAGCAAATTCCTTTGCTTTCTCAAGAGAGCCACCATTGTATCCTATCCATGCAACACCTGCTGCACACTGAGCTCCTTTAATGCCCTCAGGATGATTATGTGTTACTATGGCAGACTGTTCTGCGGCCCACATGATAAAGTCGGCTGATTCGTCTTTAAATACTGTCGGGACACCGGATACTCTCATAGCAGACCCATTTCCCCAGCTATTATAAGCTTTCATTCCAGGAGTGGCCAACCATCTTGCAAATGTTCCGCCATATCCCGCATCTGGGAAGATATTTCCTATATCACGCATTTCTTTTACGATATATTCATCCAGGAACTTACAGTCCTTAGCATCTACTTCGCCATTCTCATATTTATGTTTCTGTTCATACCATTCTTTGCAGGCTTTAGCTACAGCTATGGTCATAACCGAATCATCTGTAAGGCGACTACCTTTTTCAAAGAAATTAAAGTCCTCAGTAGGTTCTCCAATAAACTCATATCTGGAACCTGCTATATCACCAATTATTGCTCCATATAAGCTCATATTAAATGCTCCTTTTGTTTTATACTTATATATGCATAATAAAATTTGACTTTTGTAAAAAACTGATACATATATTTATAAGATAATATGTATTTAAGGCTATAAGTCAATAATTTAAAGGAAAATATTATGAGAATATGGGACTTATTTAAACCAAAAAGAGAAGAAACAAAAAATCATACAGGTCTGGTTATAGTTACACCTCCTAATAGAGAAATAGAAATTGTTAGGATTCAGACTATTCTTGAAAAAGCAGAAACATTTATTGCTTATCAAATAAGTGGTTCGTTTTTTATTGATGAACTTCAGGAAATTGTTGATGTGTGTCATGATATTGAAGCTTTTTATGATAAGTATAGAAACGAAGATTTTATTCAAAAAATTTCTCCAATCGATGGGCAGGTTTATAATTCTATTGTTAATTTTCTTAATTATGCCGCAGATGATACTGATGGAAATAATAAATATATAGAGGCTGGCTTAAAAGCCTCTATCGCCAATTTAAAAGAACATCTACAGTATATGAAACAGATGCACGACTTAATTGAAAAGTCTTATTTTAATACGGATTTTCAAAGATTAAAAGGGTATTTATCAATAGGTGACCAATTGGAGCTTAACGATAGAATCGCCAATGAAACTGAAAGTGGCGACCTTGATATGGATAGATAATATTACATATTTAACTTGACCTTTATATAATTTTATTATACAATATATAAAGATAAAACTTAATAAAGGAAAAAATGTTATGAATGAAAAGAAAAATAGAATGGGGCTTAAAATAGCTATCGTAGTGTTTAGCATTATTATTGTTGCGCTTTCCGCAGCTATATATATTAAATCAAGTCCGGCTCATGAATATGATAACGTGATAAAGAAGCCTGTAATGTACTTCTATCCAGAACAGGATAATACGCTAATATCAGTAAGTATTGACCTTGATGGTAAGTTTAATGCTGTATATCCGGAATTCAATAATTTGTATCTTCTCGATATTAAAAATGGAAAAAGAACTGTAACTCCGAACACCTGGGTATTCAGAGCAGACAAAGATGGTACATTAACAATCACGGATAATCTTTTTCAAGAACAGCATTATAATTATCTGTTCTGGGATGGAACATTTAACAAGAAGCTAACTATTGATAATGGTTATTGCGTAGCTAAAGAGGACACACTCTCATATCTTGAGGACACGCTTACAGAGCTTGGTTTAAATGATAAAGAGAAAAATGATTTTATTACATTTTGGCTCCCTGAACTGTATAAACATGATTACAATATCATTTCTTTTGATATTCATCAGTATGAACAGTGTGTGAATCTTGATATCAATCCAGCTCCTGATAGTTTTATAAGAGTATTTATGACATTTAAGGGTTGCGATAAATATGTTGAAATGGAGAAGCCTATTTATACCGGAACAGTCTTTGGCAGAAGAGGCTTTACAGTCGTAGAATGGGGAGGAACTGAGGTTCATTAATGAAAAACATTACAAAAACAATCTTGAATATCTTAGGAG
>JAEEGL015624469.1_pt1 | contig 33166 bp, 17 predicted proteins | sample 9134231 | NCBI WGS metagenome assembly JAEEGL01 (sample SAMN16246548, study PRJNA631951) | gut metagenome | biome: gut microbiome; feature: rumen; material: fiber-attached | host: Bos | place: Iran: Karaj | collected 2018-10 | reverse complement strand
TTCGCGGAAATTGGCGCGAATGGGCGTTTCGATGATCTCGCCGGAGGGCTTGGCCATAAGACCTCGCATACCAGCGATCTGACGAATCTGCTGCTGGCTACCACGAGCACCGGAATCGGCCATGATGTAGACCGCATTGAATGACGGACCATCGATTTCCTTGCCGGTAACGGGATCCGTGAACTTCTGGGTCTTGATTTTGTACATCATCTCGTCGGAGATCTTTGTGGTGACCTGCGACCAGATATCGACGACCTTATTGTAACGCTCTTTATCGGTGATGAGACCTTCGTTGTACTGATCGGTGATTTCGTTGACCTTATCCTGAGCGGCAGCGAGGAGTTTTGCCTTGGCTTCGGGGATGATCATATCGTGGATGTTGATGGAAACGCCGGCTTTGGTAGCCTGTGTGTAACCGAGGGTACGCACGCGATCGGCGAGAAGGACGGTGCCTTTGTCACCGGCATAGCGATAGGCCTGATCGATGAGCTTACCAAGTTCTTTCTTGGTGAGCGTCTTGTTGATCATGTCGAATTTCATCTCGGGCGGGAGGATTTCGCTGGCGAGTACGCGACCGACGGTGGTGTCGATGAGCTTGCCATCGTGACGGACCTTAATCTGGGCCTGGAGATCGACTTTGCCGTGATCGAAAGCCATACGGACTTCGTCGAAATTGGCATAGAGACCATCGATGGGATTGCCCTTTTCGTCTTCGCGATAGCAACCGAGCGCGAACGGACGTTCGCGGGTCATGTAGTAGCAGCCCAAAACCATGTCCTGCGTTGGGACGATGATTGGATTGCCGCTTGCGGGCGAAAGGATGTTATTTGTCGAGAGCAGCAGAACTCGGGCTTCCATCTGGGCTTCGAGAGAAAGCGGAAGATGGACGGCCATCTGATCGCCGTCGAAGTCGGCATTGAATGCGGTGCAAACCAGAGGATGCATCTGAATGGCCTTACCTTCGATGAGCAGCGGTTCGAAAGCCTGAATACCGAGACGGTGCAGCGTAGGTGCACGGTTCAGCAATACGGGGTGCTCTTTGATGACTTCATCGAGGATATCCCAAACCTCGGATTTCTCCATTTCAACCATCTTTTTGGCGCTCTTGATCGTATTGACGATGCCGCGCGACACGAGTTTGTTGAAAATGAAAGGCTTGAAGAGCTCGAGGGCCATCTTTTTGGGCAGACCGCACTGATGCAGACGGAGTTCGGGGCCGACGACGATAACGGAACGACCGGAGTAATCGACTCGTTTACCGAGCAAATTCTGACGGAAACGACCGTGTTTACCTTTGAGCATATCCGACAGCGATTTGAGCGGACGCTTGTTGGCGCCATGAATCGTTTTGCCGCGGCGGCCGTTATCGAAGAGAGCATCGACGGCTTCCTGAAGCATACGTTTTTCGTTGCGGACGATGATTTCGGGCGCATTCAGCTCGATGAGTCGTTTGAGACGGTTGTTGCGGTTGATGACGCGGCGATACAGATCGTTGAGATCTGAGGTCGCAAAGCGGCCGCCATCGAGTGGGACGAGCGGACGAAGATCCGGCGGAATCACGGGCAGAACTTCGAGAATCATCCATTCGGGCAAATTGTCGGAATTGCGGAAAGACTCGATTACCTTGAGACGCTTGGCGATTTTCTTGCGCTTGGCGTCGCTGGTGGCTTCCTTCATTTCGTGGCGAAGTTTCATCGATTCCATTTCGATGTCGACCTGCTCGAGCAGATCGTGAATAGCTTCTGCGCCCATCTTGGCTTCGAATGCGCCTTCACCGTATTCCTCAAGATACTGGATATAAGCTTTTTCGCTCAGAATCTCGCCTTTTTCGAGTGGCGTCGAGCCTGGATTGGTCACGATAAAGCTCACGCAATACAACACTTTTTCGAGTTCTTTCTGGGTGATATCAAGCACATTACCGATTCGCGACGGCAGGCTCTTGAAGAACCAGATGTGAACGACTGGTGTGGCCAAATCGATATGGCCGAGGCGCTCACGGCGAACCTTTGACTGGATGACTTCGACGCCGCATTTTTCACAAACGACGCCACGGTGTTTCATGCGTTTGTATTTACCGCAGTTGCACTCATAGTCTTTAACTGGCCCAAAGATCTTGGCGCAGAAAAGACCATCGCGTTCGGGCTTAAAAGTTCTATAATTGATCGTTTCGGGTTTTTTAACCTCACCATGGCTCCACTCGAGAATTTTCTGAGGGCTGGCCAGGCTGATGCGCATCGCCTGAAAACAGGTGGGATCTTTTGGACGATCAAACGAATTCGAATAAATATCTGTCACAGCTATACCTCTTGATTAAGGCAGGGAAATTGCGACTTTGCGGCATTTCCCGGGTCAACTGAATAAGATCTGTTAATAGACTCAATTGAAGTCTCCCCATTTGGGGGAGATTTAGAGGGGGCCAATTGAAGTCTCCCCCTTTGGGGGAGATTTAGAAGGGGCCAAGCCTCCCCCTTTGGGGGAGATTTAGAGAAGGCCAGGAATGGTACCTATCTCGGAGCCTCTTCGAGCAGCTCGACATCGAGGCAAAGCGACTGGAGCTCTTTAATGAGGACGTTGAAGGATTCCGGAAGACCAGCTTCAAGTGCGAAATCGCCTTTGACGATCGATTCGTACATACGGGTTCGGCCAAGGACATCATCGGATTTTACCGTGAGGAATTCCTGGAGTGAGTAGGCCGCGCCATAAGCCATCATAGCCCACACTTCCATTTCTCCGAGTCTCTGGCCACCGAACTGGGTCTTGCCGCCCAGCGGCTGCTGGGTAACGAGGCTGTAAGGACCAATCGAACGTGCGTGAATCTTTTCGTCGACCAAGTGGTGCAGCTTGAGCATGTACATCACGCCGACCGTCACATCATTTGCAAACGGCTCACCGGTGCGGCCGTCGAATAACGTCGATTTCGCCGACAAATCCAAACCTGCCTGTTCGAGCAGCTTGTGAATTTCCTTCTCATTGGCACCGTCGAATACCGGCGTCGCCACGTGGATACCGCGATTGCACTTCTTCGCAAATTCGATGATGTTATCGTCATCAAGGCTGTCGAGGAACTCGACAGTTTCGGGCTGCGGATAAGCTTCTTTGAGCACCGCACGCAGTTTATCACACTGACCTTTGCGAGCGATTTCGAGCATCTTGTTGATCTTCTGGCCCATGCCACGCGCACCCCATCCGAGGTGAACTTCGAGGATCTGTCCGATGTTCATACGGCTCGGTACGCCCAGCGGATTCAATACGAAATCAACCGGTGTACCATCTTCGAGATACGGCATATCTTCGATCGGCAGAACATTACTCACGACGCCCTTGTTTCCGTGACGTCCGGCCATCTTATCGCCGACCTGAATCTTACGCTTAATCGCAACACTGACCTTGACGATCTTGATGACGCCAGGCGGAAGCTCATCGCCGCGTTCGATCTTGGCAAGCTTATCGTCGTAATAGGCTTTGGTATCTTCGCACTGCTGATCGATCATGGCGAGGATCTTGTCGATGTTCTCGGCGATAGACGCATCTTTAACAGCGATATTGCGCCAATAGTGGCGTTCAACGCTGTCGAGCACTTCGTCCGTAAGTACAACGCCTTTATTGATCAGGGTGTTCTTATCTTCATCAATGAGTTTGGCCGTCGTCGTCTGACCAATCAGGAATTCCTTAATGCGCTGATAACCGCCATCGCGGATAATCTTGAGCTGGACTTCCTGTGCACGCATCAGGCGTTCTTCTTCGAACTTGTCGTTTTCGCGCGAACGCTCATCGTCGTCTTCTTTCTTGCGGCTGAAGACGCGCGCATCGATAACGGTACCAACGAGTCCAGGTGGCACGCGCTGCGAACTATCGCGGACATCACCGGCCTTTTCGCCGAAGATGGCGCGTAACAGCTTTTCTTCTGGCGAAAGCTGTGTTTCGCCTTTCGGCGTCACTTTTCCAACCAGGATATCGCCCGGCTTGATTTCCGCACCAATGCGAATGATACCCGATTCATCGAGATCTTTGAGTGCTTCTTCGCCAACATTCGGGATATCGCGAGTGATTTCTTCGCGACCCAGTTTCGTATCGCGGGCGATACACTCAAATTCTTCGATATGAATCGACGTAAAGATATCTTTGAACACCATTTTTTCACTCAGCAAAATGGCGTCTTCGTAGTTGTAACCGCACCATGGAACGAACGCGATCACGCAGTTCTTACCCAGTGCAAGTTCGCCGCAATCCGTCGAAGGACCATCGGCAATCACGTCGCCCTTGTTCACGTGCTCACCAACATTCACAGCCGGAATCTGGTTAAAGCATGTACCCTGGTTTGAACGACGATATTTGTAAAGATTGTAGATATCAGGTGAAACATTCAGACCGGTTTCGTCGCGATCGGGACGAATCACAATGCGCATGGCATCGACGCGTTCAACGGTTCCGGGGTGTTTAGCCAAAACAGCCACACCACTGTCGCGAGCCACCAGCTTCTCCATACCAGTGCCAACCCATGGAGCCTCAGCAACCAAAAGGGGTACAGCCTGACGCTGCATGTTCGCGCCCATCAATGCACGGTTCGCATCGTCGTTCTCAAGGAATGGAACGAGTGCCGCAGCGACCGACACCATCTGATTCGGGCTCACATCGATATAATTGATATCTTCTGTGTTCACGACGACGAGTTCGCCATTTTCGTGGCACTCAATCGTATCACCGACCAGACAATTGTTCTCATCGATTTCGACATTTGCCGGCGAAATGCGCTTGCCATCTTCGTCAAGTGCATCCAGATAGACGACTTCGTCCGTGATTTTGCGGTTTTTAACCACGCGATACGGCGTCTCGATAAAGCCATACTCGTTGACACGTGCGAACGTCGAAAGTGAAGCGATCAAGCCGATATTCGGACCTTCAGGTGTTTCGATCGGGCAGATACGACCATAGTGCGTCGGATGAACGTCGCGGACCTCAAATCCTGCGCGTTCACGCGTCAAACCGCCAGGGCCCAATGCGGACAAACGACGTTTATGCGTCAGTTCGCTCAACGGATTGGTCTGGTCCATAAACTGCGACAACTGGCTCGAACCAAAATATTCGCGAACAACCGCCACAACCGGCTTGGCGTTGATCAAATCGTGCGGACGAACCACATCCGTCGGCTGATTCATCGTCATACGCTCTTTAATGGCGCGTTCCATACGAGCCAGACCGTTGCGATACTGATTCTCAAGCAATTCACCTACCGCACGTACACGTCGGTTGCCGAGGTGATCGATATCATCTGCAGCCACTTTGCCCTGCGCCAGTTCAATCAGATGATGCACCGTAAAGATGATATCTTCTTTCGTCAGAACCTGCGTCGTCGGCTTTACCCAATCCGGATTCTTATCTTTCCAGTCTCTGTAGAAGGCATTGTTTTTGTCTTCATCGTTGTAGAACGTATGGTTGAGCTTGATACGGCCGACCTTCGAGAGATCATATCGCTCGGGATTGAAGAACATGCCGTCAAACAGCGCATCCGCCATTTCCTGCGTTGGCGGATCACCAGGACGCGTGCGCGCATAAATCTCAAGGCGTGCAGCCTCAGGGCTGGAGCACTTATCCGCTGCAAGCGTCTTGCTCATCTGACGACCAACATTCAAGCCGTCGTCGTCAAAATAGAGCACATTGATATCGTTGATACCACGGGCGCCCAGCTCTTCCAGGATTTCCGGCGTGATCTGCTGATTGCATTCCAGAATAATCTCGCCGGTTTCCTCATCATAATAATCTTCGGCAGAGACGCGCTCACACAGCGACTCCAGACTCATCGGAACGCTCGTAAATCCTGCCGCCTGCAGTTTGCGCAGTACACCAGCATTATATTTACGCTTCTCGCGAACAAGCGATTCTCCCGATTTCGGATCCACAATATCAAAATCTGCACGCTGATTCAGCAAATACTTGCGTTCCAGCGGACGATGAATGCCTGTTGCATCGACGTGAATCGTCTCCACATCGTAGTAAATCTTGAGCAATTCTTCGGTCGTATAACCAAGTGCCCGCAGCAGAATCGTCGCATACATCTTGCGACGGCGATCAATACGAACACAAATCAGTTCTTTCGTATCAAACTCGAAATCCACCCACGAACCGCGGTAAGGAATGATACGCGCAGAAAAACTCAGTTTTCCAGTCGATGAACTTGCGCCGCCGTCGTTATCAAAAAACGCACCAGGACTGCGGTGCAGCTGGCTCACCACGACGCGCTCGGTACCATTAATGATAAACGTACCTTCATCCGTCATCAACGGAATCGCGCCAAAGTATACCTGCTGTTCCTGAATATCGTGGATGCTCTTGTTGCCGTCTTCATCCTTATCAAAAACGGTCAGACGCACCTCGACCTTTACTGGCGCTTCATACGTCATGCCGCGCGAATGACACTCTTCCACATCATATTTCGACGGTTCAAGTGCATAGCTTACAAAATCAAGCTCGCTCGTCTCATTAAAATCGCGAATTGGGAATATGCTCTTAAAAACGCCTTGCAAGCCCGTTTCGGTTCGCTCTTCCGGCGGAACATTCGCCTGCAGAAAAGCCTCGTACGAATGCCGCTGAATATCAATCAGATTCGGCACATCGACGATGCACTTGCTTGTCGCATAACTGCGACGCGCTCTGAAGTTCGACTGAATCACAGATGCCATCTCATCTCCTCGAGTTCAGGTCAAAAAAAATATAAAGCTGGGAGTAAATTGACGCGTTATCGCGTGGTACGCACTTCACCCGAATATGCCTGATCAAAAATCAAACCTACAAAAACAGACTGACTCGGATTGCTAAAAATCATGCGCACAATCTCCAATCGGCTCCAGCGTCTTAACGACTGGTACCAGAAAATGCGTCCCCACGGCCGGCAGGGACAAAAGCCGAAAGACTTTACGCCTACATCCACCACTCTGTCAACCTCTATTTTCTATTTTACAAAATACATTTTTTCCACTTTGCAACAAAAAAATGCATTTTTTTTATTTTTATTTTTTATTTTTTTTGGCGACGTTCCACGGAACGTCTCTACTCGCTATTGGCCGCTGGCCAATACGCTCGCCACCCGGGCTATCTGCGATACGCCCGGGTTTTCATTTGTTTGCGTGCTTTGGGGCGACTGCGGATAATATCATAAAAAAGCCGCAAACCGGGGCGTTGCGGGGGTACCCCGCATAAGGGGTAGGCGCGTATTTGCTTGCAAATAGCGCCGCAGGGGGCGTTGCCCCCTCTCAAAAAAACACTTGTTATGGTCGCCCCTGCAGCACGCCTTGCGGCTATCTGCGATACGCCGCACACCATTCGCAATACCATTGACAAACCCCCTCATTCGATTAGATATACCGCCGCCTTTTTTTGGACCACACAGCTCACCTCTCATTACGATTCAACGGGCGTATTAATGGTAAAAAACAATTCTTTATTTCTCAACGACAACGCTATTCTCGCCGTTGTGATCATCAATACCATCGTTATATTTTTGCTCGAAGTTGGTATTTCCAATCCTCTGGTCGTGATTATCGACGCTGCTTGCACCATCTTCTTCCTCATCGAGATGATTATAAAGCATGCGCATCTCGGCATCAGAGGCTACTGGTCCAAATCGATCAACGTCATGGATGGTCTGCTTGTGATTCTCAGCCTCCCGTCGCTTATCAATTATTTTATCGACATGCCGCTCTCCGATTTCTCCTTCCTGATGGCGCTCAGAAGCCTGAGAATCTTTAGAATTTTCCGCATCGAATCGCTCTTTCCCGGATTTGCTGTTATCGCCCGAAACCTGAGACTCGCCCTCAAACAATCGTCCGCATTTTTGCTGGCCATATTGCTGTTTATTGTCATTTTTGCGCTCATCGACTGCGGGCTATTTGCAAGCATCGCGCCGAAATACTTCGGCACGCCGTTCGATTCGATTTATTCAACCTTCAGAATTTTCTCGGTCGAAGGCTGGTATGAAATCCCCGACACCATTGCTGCGGGCCTGGGAAGTTCAATTTGGACACACCTCACCAGAATCTATTTTTGCGCACAACTGTTCGTCGGCGGCATCATAGGCATGTCCCTCATCAACTCTATCTTTGTCGATGCCATGGTCAGCGATAACAACGATGTTCTCGACGCAAAAGTCGATAAACTGCAGCACTCAATCGATGAACTGCGCGAAATGGTTATGGCTAAGAATAACACCTCAAATGAGGAGGGGGATTCGGAAAAACGCTAACGCTCCCCCCCGGCTAAATTCTATCGCCCCTGCGGGGCTCAAATCCTAGATCTCCCCGTCAAATCGACCGCTCCCCAAAACATATCTTCCCCCTCAACATTGTTTCTTTTCGGGGGGTGTGGGGGCGCTTTTCTTTCTTTTGGCACAAAAGAATGAAAAGCGCCCTCCACCCGCACACTCACTACCCGAGCAAAGCTCTGGCTTTCTTGAGCTTTTCGAGTTCAACCTGGCCATTGGCAACGCGGGTGCGTTCGGTTTCGACGACCTCGGGATTGGCGCGCGCAACGAAATTCGGGTTCGCGAGTTTTCGCTGGCTGGCTTCGAGATCTTTGGTGACCTTGGCGATATTCTTATCCAGACGGGCGCGTTCCTCGTCGATGTTGATCAGGTCTGCAAACGGCACGACGATTTCGATGCCATCGGCCACACCAATTGCGCATGGCGCAGGCTTCGCTGCAGCAGCACCATCCACCGTGATCTTTTCGATCTTACCCAGCTGCCGGATCGATGCTTCCATTCGCTCGACAATCGAACGCTTGTCCGCATCATCTGTGAGCATCAGAACCAAAGGAATCGCCTTGCTCGGCGCGATATTGGCTTCACCACGGATATTGCGGATCGCCGACACGATATCGATGAGCGTCTGCGTCATCGCTGCGCTCTTTTCGTTCAGGAATGCGGGGTTCGCCACCGGCCACGGCGCGATCATAATCGATTCGGGCGCTTTATCGGTCTTGGGCAGCGACTGCCAGATTTCCTCGGTCATAAACGGCGCGAACGGATGCAGCAAGCGCAGAATCGTCTCAAGCACGTGAACGAGCACCAGGCGCGTCGTCCGCTTGGTCTTTTCGTCGGTCGAATCGGAATACAACACGACTTTCGCAAGTTCGATGTACCAGTCGCAGAACACATTCCAAAGAAAATCATAGATGCGCTGAGCACCTTCGTTAAAGTTGAATTCATCGATCGACTTGGTCACATCGGCAACACAGCGATTCAGGCCGTCCAGAATCCAGGCGTCGGTCATCGACAAATCCTCAACTTTAAACGGCTCGACGCAGCCATCGGCCGCAATCGCGCTGAAAGCATCGGTGTTTTCGAGGTTCATCATCACGAAACGCGAAGCCTGCCAGACTTTGTTCAAAAATGCGCGGTATCCCTCGATGCGGCGGATATCCAAACGCACATCGCGTCCCTGAGCCGCAAGCATCGTCAGCGAGAATCGGAGTGCGTCAGCGCCCTGCGGGTCAATGCCCTTGGGATAATCGTCGAAAAGCTGCTGCGAAGCGGCGCGTTCATCCGCAGGAACCGATTCCGGTTTGCAGCCATAGATCAAAAGCAGCGGGTCGATCACGTTGCCCTTGGTCTTGGACATCTTCAATCCGGCCTTATCGCGCACCAACGCATGGAAATAGATATCCTTAAATGGCGTCTCACCCATAAAATGAATGCCGAACATCATCATTCTGGCGACCCAGAAAAAGATGATATCCGCAGCCGTTTCCATCACCTGCGTCGGATAGAATTTCTTGAGCGTATCGGTGTTATCCGGCCAGCCCATTGTCGAGAACGGCCACAGTCCCGAGCTGAACCAGGTATCGAGCACATCGGGATCCTGAATCAGATGCGTCGATCCGCAAACCGGGCATTTCTCCGGCTTTGTCTTGCTTACGATCGGTTTGGCTTCATTATCGATGCGCAGATCCGGGTCTTTCTGGCCCGGTTTCTCAATAAAATGAATATGTCCCTTCGAGCATTCGGCGCAATAATATGCTGGAATCTGATGTCCCCACCACAGCTGACGCGACACGCACCAATCGCGGATATTGTTCATCCAGTTAAAGAATGTCTTTTCCCAAAGCCGAGGCGTCATGCGGGTTTCGCCCTTTTCGACGGCTTCGATTGCGGGTTTCGCCAAAACTTTCGCATTCACCCACCACTGCGGCAGCAACAGCGGCTCTACGAGTGCGCCCGAACGCTGCGAACGCGATGGCGTAAAGTTGTAATCAACGATTTCGACCATCAATCCTGCGGCTTTCAAATCTTCGACTGTCGCTTCACGGCATTCTTCGCGCGTCATACCGCGATATTTCTCGGGCACTTTATCGGTCATGCGCGCATCCAGGCCAATCACCTGAATACGCGGCAGATTGTTGCGTTTGCCGGTCTCGAAATCGGCGAAATCGTGCGCCGGCGTAATCTTCACCGCACCGGTTCCAAACGCCATATCGGCGGCAAGCGGGTCGGCGATCACAGGAATCGTGCGGCCACACAGCGGCAGCTCGACCTGTTTCCCAACGATGTGTTTATATCTTTCATCATCCGGATGCACTGCCACAGCCGTATCGCCAAACAGCGTCTCAGGACGCGACGTCGCAATCACAATCGACTCATCCGAACCGGCCACTTTATATCGAATCTTCCACAAATGGCCATTCTCGGGCTCGTTGTCGATCTCGAGGTCGCTCAACACGGTCTGCGCCACAGGGTCCCAATTCACCAGCCGTTCATCGCGATAAATCAGGCCTTCTTCATACAGCCGCACAAAAACCTCGCGCACGGCCCGCGAAAGCCCCTCATCCATCGTAAATCGCTCGCGTTCCCAGTCGCACGACGCGCCCAGAATCTTCAGCTGCTCAATAATATTCGAGCCTTTCTCTCTTTTCCACGCCCACACGCGCTCCAAAAACGCCTCTCGTCCAATTTCGAGCCGCGTCTTATTCTCTTTGGCCAGCTGGCGCTCGACCATCACCTGCGTCGCAATGCCCGCGTGATCCGTGCCCGGCAGCCACAACGCCTCAAAGCCCTGCATACGCTTATACCGCGTCAGCAAATCCTGAATCGTCACAAACAGCGCATGACCCATGTGCAGCTTTCCCGTCACATTTGGCGGCGGAATCACAATGCAAAACGGCGGTTTCTTCGAATGCTCATCCGCATGAAAATACCCCTTCTCCGTCCAGAATTTGTACCACCGTCCCTCGACCTGCGTCGGATTGTAACTCTTATCGATCATCGTTGCTCCTGTGCGTAAAAAAATGCCGACAATATGCGTACGAGACGTGTCGCGACACGTCTACATCATATTGCACGTTCAATCGTTTAATTATTTTTGATGTTCGCGGTGCTATCTCGCAGAGACGTGTCACGACACGTCTCTACTCGATATGCCCCGCCGCCCTCGCTATCTCGCCAGAGACGTGTCACGACACGTCTCTACTCGATACGCTCGGGCAACCGCGAAAATCGCGCGCTATACCACAATTAGCGGCAGATAACAACATATTGCCGATGGCCAAATGCTGCCGAAAATCAAGCTCACCTGCAGGACACTGATGGTTGCGCCAGCGAGCCGTATGCCGAAGGCATAGGCGTGCACGCGGGCCGTATCGAGCGCAAGCGAGATAGGCCGCGCCCTACCCTTCCTCCACCAATACGCCATCCAGTGCGCTCATATCTGAAGCAAAATTGGCTCCGACCAATACAATCTTTCGGCCATCCAATTTAAATGGTTTCGCGTAGTCCTTATCTTTGATCTGCTGCATCGCGGCTTTAGCGGAACTATCGCGCTTGAATTCCATAATATAAATATATTTATCTGTTTTAAGGATTAAATCCACGCGACCTTTGGCTGTATGGTATTCGACGCTTGTATAAAAGCCCATCAGCATAAATAATAAATAGACAAAATTCTGAAAATGGACTTCGTAATCCAGTTTAACTTCGTAGGGCACATTGGACAGAAGCGTATCGATGCGCTCAAAGAAAGCATCCGTATCGCCGCGACGAACGTCACGCACAAATTGCGATACTTCAAACTCCGATGTGCGTTCATCGCCCGTTACGAGTGCAGTCAGACCTTTCAAAAATCCTTCTTTGACCTCATCATTCGGGTAATCCAGTGTAAATTCCGAGAACTCTTCATCAAAATGGCTTATCGTCAGATAACCGCTTTGATAGATAATCGGCAGCGGATTGCTCGTAAACGAATTGATCAGCGTTAAAGAATCCCTTTGTATCACCGAACCCGCAAGATGATATACATCCGGACGATGTTTCCTGAGCAAATGAACTAAAAACGTCGGCTTCCCCGTCTCGTACCAGTAATGGCTGATTTTCTTTCGGGCCAAAGCATTCAGCAAACTATAGGGATTGTACACGCTCTGCGTCATTTCCTCACTAAAATGATAACCATTGTATTCGCGCTTGAGATCGGCATGCATCTCGTCATAACTTTTATGCTGAGCATCCGCCATGAGCTGAATATCATCATGGAAATCGTGAGCAATTTCTGCCTCGGTCATACCACAGATATCGGCATATTCTTCCATCAAAGATATATCGGTAATATTATTCAACGCACTGAATACGCTCAGTTTCCCGATTTTGGTCACACCGGTCAATAATACAAATTTCAAATATCGGTCGGCCTTTTTAATGCCGCCATAAAAGCCGTTCAATGTCTGGCGGTGTTTCTCCTGTTGCGCCTCATCATCAATCGTGTCCAGAATCGGCTTTTCGTACTCGTCGACAAGCAAAACGACGTTTAATCCTGCTTTTTTAGATGCGCGCTCAATCACACCCATCAACCGGTCGCCGAGCGTTTCTTCCGACGATTTCGAACCATAAACTTCTTCCCATTCACAAAGCGTATGATTCAACGTCAGCCTGAGAGCATCCGGATCATGATAATTGTTACCCGTCAAATCCAAATGCAGCACTGGATATGATTTCCATTCCTGCTCCAAATCCGCAATGGCCAGCCTCTCAAAAAGGTCTTTGCGCCCGGAATAATACGATTCGAGCGTCGAAATGAGCAGGCTCTTGCCAAACCGCCTCGGACGCGACAAAAAATGATATTTCAATCCATGCGTCAGTCTATAAACTTGGGCGGTTTTATCCACATAAGCCATACGCTCCCTGCGTATCACTTCAAACGTCTGAATGCCAATCGGAAATTTGCGCTCTGCCATAATGATTTCCTCCATTGGGGGCTCGCTTTGAGACGTTCCACGGAACGTCTCTACAGCTCGCGCTCACCATAACTCGCCGAACAGCATAAAGCGAGGATTTTTTGATGGGGGCTCGCTACGGGCGACCACACGGGGTCGCCCCTACGCTCGCCTGTGCGATACGGCCTTATGGCCGGTCGCTATTTGCGATGGTACAGACGCGCGGTCCGCACGTCTCTGTACCATCGCAAATACGCGCCCGGATTTACATGGATAAATCGACGCAAATCCGCTTAAAACCTTGATTTCTGCATTGCTAAAAAATTCGCATTTTTCGTCAAAAAGAGATTGATTTTTTTTTTTTTTTTTTATGATTGCATAGATTTATAGCCATCGAAAGGTTGTAAATCGTGCCAAATCCAGCAATAGGTTGCATTTGTCCAACTAAACCGATTATATAAAGGAAACAGATTATGGTCACTTTTCTTAACGGTAGAATAAATACAAAAAATCGCAGAAATAGATCTAAAAAGTATTTATTCAAAATAATAGCATTAAGTATGTTATGTTTAATGAACATGACAAGCTGCTCGATAATAGCCAAAATAGCGCAAGATGCCGATAAAAAGTCTCAATCCGAAAAAAAAGAAATGATAGAACAAAAAAAGTCGATTCTATTTGAAGCCGCAGTAAAAGGTGATGTGAATACTGTTAAGGAAGTTCTTGCTGCAGGCATTGACGTCAACACGAAAGATGAAAGAGATGATATGGTATCGGATTGGCATGTTGCTGCAACACCGCTTCATGTGGCAACTTTCTATGGTAATACCAATGTCGTTCAGGCTCTACTTGCCTCGGGAGCTGACACAAATAGCGCAGCATATCGTTTAAATAGTGCAGGAGATCGTTATAGTTCTGACAAGAGAAACTTTACACCTCTTGTTTTTGCTGTAGATAAGGGGAATATAGATATCGTGAAAGAACTGATCGCAGCAGGGGCAGACATCAACGTAAAAAACTTGGATAACGATCATCTGCTTACAGCTGCTGCAAAAAAAGGGTATGCAGATATTGTCAAGGAACTGGTTGCAGCGGGGGTTCAGGAAGATGAAAAACGTAATGCACTTTTAGCCGCATCAAAGGGTTCAGGTACGGAATATGCTGATGTCGCCAAGGCGATTATCGCTTCGGGTGTTGACGTAGATGCCAAAACACTTTCCGCTTGTGTAAAAGGTGGTAATGCAGATTTTGTCAGGGAACTGCTTACTGGAGTTTCTGATATCAATTCGATATCATCAGAACAGGGCAGCCGTACACTGCTTCATGATGCGGCAGACTCAGGTCATGCCGAAGTCGTCAGGGAGCTGCTTGCTGCTGGTGCCAATGACGAAGCGATAGACAACAGGGGCCGAACACCACTTCTCATTGCTGCCCAAAATGGTCATGTGAATGTTGTGGGGGAAATATTAAAATTCAATACAGGTGAAGATACGAGTTTGGAGGAAATGAAGTTTACCACACTGATTGGTATGTGTATGCGCGAGCCTACACGCAAACAAGTTGAAGATATGGTCAATAGAGAATTAATATATAAGAACCGTCTTACAGACAGCTACAAACGTACAAAGGAATATTCTGATAAAATTGATGCTGCATATAGCGAAATAACAAATAAACTCTCTGATGATTATAGTAAACAAGAACGAAAATTAGCATGTTCACAAACCATCATTGAAATTTATAATAATTCAGAGAAACTTCCAATCATTTATGATTATTGCTATGGTACATTTTATGCACGCGAGGGCAAAATTAATCAGGTCACACCGGAACAGATGCTGTCAGATAGCATTTTTTTAAATTGTATTGACGACTTTAAAATTTATAAGGAAGATTATGTTACGACAAAAGACTATATGATAAAACAATTGCAAAAAGATCAGGATGCTTTTTCCTCAAAAGACGCAAAGAGTATCCGGGATGAAAGGAACAAGCGGGCTGAAGCGGAGCAAAAGGCTTTCATATACAAAATTTCACCGCGCGGTAATTGCGAAAGAAGGTGTAACAAGCAATACACAAGAAACTCAGACTTATGGAATTCCTGCATGAATATCTGCAAGAATATGCGATCAGATATCCCAGAGTAATTACATTTCTCTTATTGCTAAATCACGGAACTATTAATAAGAAGTCGACTCAATGCCGTCTTTCTAATTCTAAAATGATATAATTCATCAGATTACAGCACAACATTCCAAATCGCTGAATTAACATAGATATTTAATCCTAATATCGAAATGGTCCCCATCATCAGGCAACTATCCTCGCGTATTTGGCAGTGGGGCTTGTCCCACTGCCAGATAGCGAAGACGCGGCGGCATATTTGCTAATCGCGCCGTGCGGACCGCACGTCTCTATCCGCAAATAGCCAGCCGCCAGCGTGCCGTATGCCGAAGGCATAGGCGAGCACGCAAGCCGTATCGAGCGCAAGCGAGATAGGCCGCGCCCTACCCTTCCTCCACCAATACGCCATCCAGTGCGCTCATATCTGAAGCAAAATTGGCTCCGACCAATACAATCTTTCGGCCATCCAATTTAAATGGTTTCGCGTAATCCTTGTCTTTGATCTGCTGCATCGCGGCTTTAGCGGAACTATCGCGCTTGAATTCCATAATATAAATATATTTATCTGTTTTAAGGATTAAATCCACTCGACCTTTGGCTGTATGGTATTCGACGCTTGTATAAAAGCCCATCAGCATAAATAATAAATAAACAAAATTCTGAAAATGGACTTCGTAATCCAGTTTAACTTCGTAGGGCACATTGGACAGAAGCGTATCGATGCGCTCAAAGAAAGCATCCGTATCGCCTCTTTCTATGGAACGCACGAAATGCGCGACATTAAACTCAGTCGTCTGACTTTCACCTACGATGAGAGGAAGCAAACCATTTAAAAATCCTTCTTTGACTTCAGCATTGGGATAATCTAATGTAAACTCAGAGAATCTATCATCATAATCACTTATCGTCAGATAGCCGCTTTGATAGATAATCGGTAGCGGATTGCTCGTAAACGAATTGATCAGCGTCAAAGAATCCCTTTGTATCACCGAACCTGCAAGATGATATACATCCGGACGATGTTTCCTGAGCAAATGAACTAAAAACGTCGGCGTCCCCGTCTCGTACCAGTAATGGCTGATTTTCTTTCGGGCCAAAGCATTCAGCAAACTATAGGGATTGTACACGCTCTGCGTCATTTCCTCACTAAAGTGATAACCATTGTATTCGCGCTTGAGCTCAGCATGCATCTCGTCATAACTTTTATGCTGAGCATCCGCCATTGCCTGTATATCTTCGTGGAAATCGCGCGCAATCTCTGTCTCGGTCATGCCGCAGATATCGGCATATTCCTCCATCAAAGATATATCCGTAATATTATTCAACGCACTGAATACGCTCAGTTTCCCGATTTTGGTCACACCGGTCAATAATACAAATTTCAAATATCGGTCGGCCTTTTTAATGCCGCCATAAAAGCCGTTCAGCGTCTGGCGGTGCTTCTCCTGCAGCGCCTCATCGCCAATCGTGTCCAAAACCGGCTTTTCGTACTCATCGACGAGAAGGACACCCGGTGTTCCATTTTGTTCAGATGCACGCCGTACCACACCCATTAACCGGTCGCCCAATTCCTTTTCGGCAGCCCTGGAACCAAAGCGGTCTTCCCAATCACAAAGAGCCAGGTTCAGCGTGTTTTCCAGCGCATCCGGCTTGTGATAATTCACCCCCGTCAAATCCAGATGCAGCACCGGATACGATTTCCATTCCTGCTCCAAATCCGCAATGGCCAGCCCCTCAAAAAGGTCTTTGCGCCCCGAAAAATACGATTCGAGCGTCGAAATGAGCAGGCTCTTGCCAAACCGCCTCGGACGCGACAGAAAGTGATAAATGGATGTACCATGCGTCAGGCGATAAATCTGAGATGTTTTATCCACATACACATAGCCATCGCTTCGGACTTTTTCAAACGTCTGAATACCAATCGGAAATTTGCGCTCTGCCATGACTGCCTCCTTAAACGGGGGGGACGCCATTATCATAACCGCTCGCCGAGCCGTGTCACGAAACGTCTCTACTGAGCCGTGTCACGAAACGTCTCTACTCGCGCTTGCCCACAATAACTCGCCGAAACGCATAAAGCGAGGATTTTTTGATGGTAGCACGCTTTAAGCCGTGCCGTGACACAGCGCAAGGAGAGCCCTAATCAAACCGCATCGAAATATCGGCGGCATGGACGGAATGCGTAAGCGCACCGCATGAAACACAGTAAACCGGGATATCCCGAATCTGTTCGGCGCGATCGACCGTCACATTGCCCGAAATTTCGACAAGCGCTTTGCCTGCAATCATTTTGCAGGCATCACGCATCATGTCGGGCTTCATGTTGTCGAGCATGATGATATCGGCTTTGGCATCGAGGGCCTGCTGAACTTCGTCCAGATTGGTCACTTCGACTTCGATGCGCAGTGTATGAGGCGCAAAGGCGCGCACCTTTTCCACAGCATTGGCAATCGAACCGGCGGCTGCAATGTGATTATCCTTAATCATGGTACCGCCGCCAAGATTAAAGCGATGGCTGCATCCGCCGCCGCAGCGCACGGCATAATGCTGCAAATCTCTCAGTCCCGGCAAAGCTTTGCGCGTGTTGACAACGCGAATACCAGGCAGCAAATCAGCCAATTGCCGCGTCTGAGATGCGATGCCGCTCATGTGCTGCAAAAAGTTCAATGCCGTTCTTTCGGCCTTGAGCAACACCTGTGTAGATCCCGAAAACTCAGCAATTCTCTGGCCTTTGGCAATTCTATCACCGTCCCTGAAAAAGAATTGCATTGTCACAGGCTGATAAATACCCAGCGTACGCGACTCGATCTTTTCGACGATATATTCAAAGATATGCTGTCCGCACAGCACCATATCCGATTTGGCCAGCAAATAACCGGTCGAATTATCATCATCTGTAAAAATGGCATCAGTCGTGAAATCGCCCGCTGCGAGGTCTTCAGTAATGGCCAGGTCGATAAGCTGCTCGGTGATTGGTGAAATGGTCTGCATAATTATACTCCTTAGTAGATTAAATGAACACGAAGCTACGCCACAAGTGAGTGTTCTTCCTCTTCCTGACAGCGTTTCTCCAGTTTATCAATAATGATATCTTTCTTGTGCTGGTTATTAAGAAACTTATACTCATCCTTTGATGGATCAAATTTACTGATTTCTTCCATCACAGCCTTAAGTATATGCACAGGTGCATGAGGCCAGGTCCACGAAGCCAGTTTCAATCTGACTGCATCAGAGACATCGGGATCACACATAATCTCGATGAGATCGGTATAAAACTCGTCGGTCAAATCTTGCTGATAACCATATTTCTTCGCAATCTGCGGAATGCGAAGAATCAGTTTTATAGCGACCAAATCAGGATTCTGCGGTGTTCTGGGCTGGTGTTTGAGATATTGTTTGATGATTGCCAATGCGCTTGACGAAGCACGATATTTTTTGGAATTGCCTGAAAAACTAAAAACTTTCCAGGATGGAAAAGCAATGCGCATAAACAAATGCAAAGCGACGGCATGGCTGGACGCGAATTGTTCCGTTTGCAATATTCTTTGAATATGAGGAAATACAGCCATATAAGCATCTGAATCCTGATATTTATAACGATAATTGAGAAGTGAGTTGAGACATTTTGTAATATTATTTGTATTTTTGGAAGCATCAAGATTCTTCAGCAACCGATCGAGAAAAAAGTGTCCCGTAAATTTCTTATTCTCAATTTGTTTATCATCGCTTGTGCGCTCATTCATTTCAGAAACAGAAGAGCTCTGTGAAACGATCATATCGTTATCATCCATATCTGCGATAGGGATAGGAAATGGCATACTCCGAACGGTATCGTAAAAATAGTGGTCTTCAATCTTATATAAAATCGGCAGTGGATCTCCAATTTTGTAGTGTCCTTCCGGATCCATATGTGTAATAAACTCATGCACGAGATCTTCCTCTCGTCTGTCATCTGGTGGATTAAATGTATATTGAATTCTGAATTTTGGCAGAACCTTTTGAATTTCCATATAATTTGTGTGTTTAAACCGGCTGTATCTGTCCACAACATATTCATCAGAAGCCGGCAAATACGTAATATCTGTAATAGTTGCAACATCCTTTCGGCTGTTTGAAATCAATCGAATCGCTTTTTTTACAGCGTAGTTATCAACACGTGCCCCCATAGTTTTTTGATATGCCGTTTTAAGAACCATAACACATAGATATCCCCCAACCCCAAGCCAGAATAAAGCAAAAATGTAGATTAGAATACCAATTATCGCAAATGATGTATCAATGGTTGCGGACGCAGCAGAAAAAAATCCGGCGAGTATCAACAAATAAACGAGCAAAGTGCACAAAAACCCCACTCCACCATAAAATAGAAAATGTATCAAATGGGCAATTTTTTGGAAAATAGTTTTGGGTGGATTACAAAATAAATTGTAATAATCCAGATATTTTTCAGGCACAGGACGATTGCTTTCATCCGGAAGCTTTTGCCAGATATCCATTGTACCGGGCTCACAAACGAATTGTACCGCATCCAGCTGTTTCTCGAATTTTTTATCGTATTCACCGGCACTCGTTTGCTCAAATATTGCATCCGTCTCTCCGGCACGCAAAAGCTGCATTTTTTCTATAATGGCCGGAACATCCGCAAACCGATTTTCGACCTTGGGTTCAAGCATCTGGCGCAGCAGCGTTACAAGCGCATGGGGCTTGTCATGCATCAGCGGCTCAAATATCAGCCGAAAATCCTTCACCTGAATATCTGCAGGTGAAACGCCGCTAAACAGCTGCACGGCAAGCGCTGCGAGTGCATAGATATCGCTTGCGGCAACGGGATTACCCATCAGCTGTTCGGGCGGCATATAACCATAAGTTCCCGCAACCGTCGAACCACCGCTCTGCAGCTGCGGGTTCGCAACCGCACCGAAATCGATAATCGTTACCTTAAACCCATTCGGTTTGGGCGTAAGCATCAGATTCGACGGCTTAATATCGCGGTGAATAATCGGCGGATCATGATGGTGCAACCTGTCGAGAATCTGCAGCGTCTGAATGATGATATCATAGACCGCATCCATCGTGAATCTGTATCCATCGCCAATCATCTTTTGCAGCGAAGATCCCTCAATATATTCCTGAACAATATAGGAACACGGCGGCGTATCATCGAGACACTCGATCGCGTCATAAAATCCGGCCACGCCAGCAATTTTCAGCGATCGCAGCACATTGGCTTCACGATTAAACAGCTCATATTCCTTCCACGTTTTTATGGAATCGATGTTGAGCCGCTTGACGACAACGGTTTTGCCACTCTCAAGGACTCTGGCTGAAAATACTCTTCCCTGCGAACCATGGCCAACTTCTTCGAGGATCTCATATTTTCCAGCAATAATCTGGTGCTCCGACACAGCAGAATTGCGGGAAATATCGAGTTCCGGTGCTGTATCCAACGGTTGAATTTCGGCGACTTTCTGAGCTTGCATGGCATGATAATATTTGTAATCCGACAAATACGCAATGCATCGATTGCATCAAACGGATGATGGTTATATAGGAGCAGCGCTATCTTCGTCTGAGACGTTACACGTCTCTTCCTCGATACGCGCCCGCCGCGCTGCTATCTCGCTTGCGCTTCGATACGCCGCGCCAACAAATGCAGTTTAAGCATAACACAAGACTGCAGCAGATACGTCAAAAAAAAGCACTGTACGGCAAGCGTATTGATAACATCAAAATGATCATGACACATCAAAGCGCTACAACAATATGACACGCCTGGATGGCGTCACTTCTGCACCAGTAACCGGGTGTGCCCCCCAACGAACGGCCAAAAGCTGAAAAGTTCAACACGGTCGCAGTATACAGCCCACAGCAAGAATTCGCATTGTTCAGAGATGCCTAAATCATTGCTAATTGCTTACTGCATTATCCGCTTGCATATAAGGTTCGATATGTACAACGACATCCACAATACCAGGCGTATCCTTGATAATTTCTTTTTCAACGCGCTCGCTGATTTCGTGCGCATCATATACGCTCATCGCGGGGTCAACTTCTATGTGCAAATCTATAAAATATCCCTGACCGATCTGACGCGAACGAATAGCGTGCGCATCCCGTACGCCGGAAATAGAGGAAGCAATGGTATGGATTTTAGCATACATATCTTTGGTCGCACCTGCATCAGAAAGCTGAAACAGCGCAGGAACCAATAGTTTTAGCGACATGACGAAAAGCATAGCCGCAACGATAATTGCCCCGATGGCATCGATAAAAGTCAGATTGGGATATATAAAGGCGAACAGAATGGCCAGAAATGCAGGAATCGAGGACAACGCATCGCTTCGGTGATGCCATGCATTGGCATAAAGCGCCGATGAAGATACTTTTTTGGCCTTTTTGGCTGTCCACTGAAAGAGTATTTCTTTGGCTGCAATAGAAATCGCCGCAGCAATCGCCGCAGGCAATCCTGGTGCCGCCTGAGGATGGCCAAACGATTCAATCGCATTTTTGGCGATGACAAAGGATACCACGCCGATTAACACGGCAATCAGCATCGTCACCAGGGTTTCTATCCGACCGTGTCCATAGGGATGGTTGGTATCGGGAGCCGCGCTCCAGAACCGCACGCCAATCAAAATAGCCGCATCAGATATCAGGTCGGACAAACTGTGTATACCGTCAGCGATTAACGTGGCACTGTTGAACAACACACCAAAGACCAGTTTGATAGCCGAAAGAAAAAGGTTGACGGCAACGCCAACCCAGGTCACTTTCGAAACGACTTTTGCTGTATCAGATAATTTCTCGGACATTTTCCCGAATGCACTCCCTCAGAGCCAGATCACCATTTGAGACTGGCGTATCGATTTTAGATTATATTCGGGAATGAATCAATCATGATATGCATCATGCGCAGGTCTACCGTAACAGTTCAGCCCTATGCCTGATTTTATATACGATATGTGTATCTGCATAGAACCTAAACATTACGGCCGCAGGCCGTCGTGATGAGCAAAAGCATTCCCCCGACGACACGGCGTTGCCGGAAGCGCTCATGGAATATCCGGGAATTCATGCGGCAGCAAAGTGCAAAACGCCGCGTATCCCAAAGGGATAGCGGCGTTCGGCGAGCGTATTGGGCGCAGACCAATAGCGAGCAGAGACGTTTCTATGAAACGTCTCCGCAATCATTATTGACACCAGTTCAAATCGCATTATCATGATTATCGTAATGCAGCCCTGGCAATACAGTGGCAAATGCATGCATTTTCAGAAAAAACCGAAACAATTAACAACTATAGCGGATATGCGCAATGTCCTGGTTGGCGATGTTCTCACCGCATGGAAAGAGATATAATCGATGGTTTAGGAATTGTCGGCAATGTCAACATATATACATTACGCATATATTGCCTATAACCCGCGTGTTGACAGCAAACCATTTTGAACATTATTGAAAGACAGATGACAAAGATAGAAAGCGAACGATTGGTTCTGTACCCGATAAGCGACACAGAACTAAAAAAACTGACGAATGACGAGCCAGATGCCGAATTAAAACAAGCGTATTCAGAGATGCTGCAGGGATGCATCGATCATCCGGAGCGCAGAATATGGTACACAATATGGTACATTGAGCTTAAAAGCCAGCCCGGTACGGTCGTCGGCGATTTGAGTTTTAAGGGGCTGAATGCGGATGGAATGGTTGAAATCGGCTATGGCCTGAGAGAAGGATTTTGCGGGAACGGCTATATGACCGAAGCCGTGCGGACGATATGCGAATGGGCCTTATCACAAGAGGGCGTATCCAGGATTGAAGCGGAAACATCTGCGGAGAACAGAAAGTCGCAGCGGGTGTTGTATTCTGCAGGCTTTATTCCGTCAGGTGATTCCGGCGATGAAGGGCCTCGGTTTATCTATAGATATTGTGAAAGTGTGCGCAGTGCATACGAAATCTTGGAAATTGAACCCACGGGCTCGGGGTATGATTTAAAGAAGCAATTCCTAATTGATGGCAAGATCCGGTATTTGTATTATTCCGAAATGCCCGATCGCTGTTATATCCGTGGATGGAGTGTTTGTGAAATCAGCGAATCGAATTATCACGATAACAAGCGAGATCCAGTCATACGGTATATTGGATCTTTTTCCGGAGAAAACGATCATCGCGCAAATTTTGCCGTGTATCGTGCATTAAAAGAAGGATTATACATAAAATCTACATGGAAATATACATATGGTGATATTTATCTTGTAGAGGATTTAGGCATTAAGAAACCATTACTGAATTATGAAGACATTAACAACGACTATTATGAAGTAAAACTGATAGATGACTCTACGCGTTTTCTTTGTCGCGATTTTAGATTTATACGTATCCCAGGGGCGTTGTCTGTCAATGTCGTTGCCTGGTACGAAATCGATGAAGCGACCTATCATGCGTGGGATACTGCCCCTCCTGGAATTCCGCACTATATCCGGTATTTAGGCAAGATCCCAAGCCCATCGGGGTATAGCAGTGCCTGGAGTGAGAAAGAGAAAACGGCATTATATAAAGCATTGACATCGGATGTCTCCATTTACCCCTATGTGCGTGAAGATGATATTGTATTAAAGCCTGGACAATGCGCGCTGCATGAGCCATTTGAAATTGTAGAAAGTGTTTATGATCATGACAGCAACGACAAATATCACTACGCCATCTGGAAGGTCCTCCTCGATGGAAAAGATATCGTCTATCTTTTGCTGATTCAGGCAAGAAGTGGCAACAAGACGGTTACTGTCTACGAAATTGGAGAGAACCAGCTGCAAAATGAATATATTTGCCAATACAATGCCGATGGTTCGAACTTACAGCTTATATGGAAAATCGACAACAACCCGAACAGACGGGAAAATATCTTTCGATATTCCAATGTCTATCACTACCAGATTGCAAGTAATCCGATATATGGCGGTATTCCGCTGAATGAAGACCTGGACGCGCCTGTTGAATACATTCGTCTGGTTTGTACATTGCCGGATACGCCGGATGTCTTTTCGGAAGAATTTTGCAAGGATATGTATAGATCGCTGAGAAACTTATAAGCAACGATATATTGTAGGCATCTCATGCGTTCTCTGACAATCTCCTGTTCCATCATCACTGCCCCCGCTGGGGTTCTGTGAATCGAGAATTTCAAATTCCCTGATAGGTGCGATGCACCAACCGGGGGCTCTTGAGATCCAAGATCTAACGGGCTTATGTACGGCCAAACAGTTACCGTTTTCCCGGGCTCCCCAAAACAAACGCTTTACATAATCGCGTAAACCTGCTATAAGTGTATGCCGTGTTGGGATTGTACCCGGCACACACTGGTTTCGGCTGAATGACCAAACATTCAAATGCCGCTTAAATCAACAGGTATCGATATGCATTTGTTTAAAGCTGATAAATTATCCCTTCGGATCGCTTTGCATCTGGCATGTCCCTGTTGTATCTGTTGATTCACAAATCATCGCTATTTTTAAGGCTGTCGTGCGCGCACCTGCATATTCGTATCGCCGCACATACGCCAGGTAGCTTTCTCATCATCTTCTGAAGCCAGAATCGGAGGACTTGTATGATCGAAAAACAGGAAAGTATCACAGCAAAATTATGCTCTTTTGCCCGTGCCTATCACTCCATCTTTGATAAATCCAAGATATTCGATGACTATCTTGCATACGATATGATGGGCGAGGATGAGTTTCATGCCGTTCGGGATATGATTAACAGCGGTTTATGCATGGATTGCCATAACGATAACTGTCCGCACAAAGCCGTCCTGGAGCAAAGTGTGCATTTCCTTGCCCCAATTCCGCTGTCCCGCGAAGCTTACACCAAACAGACATTCACGCGTTTTTTACAAAAACATCCGCGTTGCCAGTATGTGATTTGCGGCGCAGGTATGGATACCTTCTCTTTCAGAAATGATAATGAGAATGTGACGGTCTTTGAGATCGATCATCCGGATACACAAAAGTATAAGAGAAATCGCATCGATCAGCTTGGATGGATCGTCCGCGACAATATCCATTTCGTCTCTGTTGACTTCTCGCGCGACAATCTGTCACAAAGACTGCTGGAATCCGGATTCGATCCGAAGGTGCCGACATTTGTATCCATTCTTGGTGTTTCTTACTATCTCACGCTCGAAACACTCGAGGATACCATCCGAAATATCGACAGCATCACGCCCGAAGACAGCATCATCATTCTCGATTATCCCGATAAAACGACATTTGATCCCTCATCCCCGCCGCGTGTGCGGCAGCTTGCAGAAATGACCGAAAGACTCGGCGAACGCATGACGAGAGGCTTTTCGCTTTACGAAATCGCCCGGACATTTCTGAATCATCATTTTGAGGTTAAGGAACACCAGAATCCCGAACAAATACAACAAAACTATTTCTGCAATCGGCAGGACGGTTTGCATGCATACGAAAATATACACTTTGTATATGCACAGAAAACCACAGCATTCTACGCACCCATGAAAACATTTATGATATAAAAGGAGAAAACACCATGGCAAAGAACTATAAAAACATCGATTCAGCATTGATTCACGGCGGTATTTATGGCGATGCACTCACCGGATCGGTCAATGTTCCCATTTATCAGACGTCGACCTATGAACAGCGCGGACTTGGGGAACTGATTGGCGGCTATGAGTATTCACGAACGGGAAATCCGACACGCGCTGCGCTCGAAAGCCTGATCGCCGAACTGGAAGGCGGATTGGCCGGATTCGGCTTTGCTTCGGGTCTGGCGGCAATTACCGCAGTGCTCAGCCTGTTTAAAAGCGGTGACAGACTTTTGATCTCGAGCAATGTCTATGGCGGCACCTACCGCGTGCTCGACCGGGTTTTTGTACAATTCGGCATTCACTATACCATCAGCGATACCACAGATCCTGCCGCATTCGAACGTGCGATTACCCCCGATGTCAAAGCCGTGTTAATCGAAAGCCCGGCCAATCCGCTGCTGAGCGTGACGGATATCGCGGCAATCGCCGATGTCGCCCACAAACATCATCTGCTCACGATTGTCGATAATACCTTTATGACGCCCTATCTGCAGCGCCCGATTTTGCTTGGTGCAGATATCGTCGTGCACAGTGCGACCAAATACCTTGGCGGTCACAGCGATCTCGTCGCGGGGCTCGTCGTCGTGAACACCCGCGAACTGGCCGACAAAATCGCCTATATCCAGAACGCCACCGGCGGCATTGTGGGACCATTTGATGCATTTTTGCTCATTCGCGGCATCAAGACACTCGGCGTGCGGCTGGACAGGCATGTCGCCAATGCCGAAAAAATCGCGCATTATCTGCGCAGTCTCGACAGCGTTAAACGCGTCTACTATCCTGGATTTGAAGATGCCCAGGGTCACGATATCCAGATGCGTCAGGCACGCAACGGCGGTGCCATGATTTCTTTCGAACTCAGGCCAAATTACGATTACCGAATCTTCTTTAAATCCGTCGGTCTGATTGCGCTTGCCGAAAGCCTGGGCGGCGTCGAATCTCTGGTGTGCCATCCCTCGACCATGACACACGCAGCGTTCCCCAAGGAAATCCGAGATAAAGTCGGTATTACCGACGAACTCATCCGTCTTTCGGTGGGCATCGAAGATGCCGGTGATCTCATCGCCGATTTGGCACAGGCAATTGCAGCCAGCGAGGTTAAATCATGAAGATCTATCATTCTCTGCAGGAATTGATTGGGCATACGCCGATGGTGCAGCTGAGCCGGTTTGAGGTTCCCGCGAACGTGAATCTGTTCGTCAAGCTGGAACTGTACAATCCGCTTGGCAGCGTGAAGGATCGCACCGGCAAATACATGATCGAAGCGGCAGAAAAACGCGGCGAACTGCGTCCCAACAGCACGATAATCCTTGCCACTGCCGGAAACACGGGCATCGGTATCGCATTCGCGGCGCTCAACCGGGGCTATCGCGTGATCTTTGTCGTGCCCGATAAATTTTCGGAAGAAAAGCAGATTCTGATGCAGGCGCTTGGCGCTGAAATCATTCATACGCCGCGCGAAGGCGGAATGCTCGAAGCCAATCGGCGCGCAGAAGCGTTGAAGCGCCATACACCGAATGCTGTGACGCTCGATCAATTCAGCGATCCGAGCAATCCGCAGGCGCATTTCGAAACGACCGGTCCCGAAATCTATGAGGATCTCGACGGTCAAATCGACTATTTCGTAGCAGGTGCAGGGTCTGGTGGCACATTTACAGGTGTTGCACGATATCTCAAATCGCGCAATCCAAACATTCAAGCGGTGCTAGCCGATCCAATCGGTTCGACAATCGCGGGCGGTGAGCACGCCGATTACAGCATCGAAGGCATTGGCAACGATTTTATCGCCGAAACGCTCGACATTTCGCTGATGGATATGGCGATAAAAGTAAGTGACGACGAGGCTTTTGCCGCATGCCGCGAGCTCGCCAGACGCGAGGGCATTATCGCCGGATCTTCGTCGGGCGCCGCATTGAGTGCTGCGCTCAGGCTCGCCAAAAGCGGTGTGTCGGGGAATATCGTCACCGTGCTGCCCGACCGCGGTGATCGGTATTTCAGCAAGCATTTGTACATTCCGACCGACTTGATTTAACAAACGATCATTTGGGGAACCGTACGCATGGCCGTTCGTTTTGGGGCGCGGGCTTGCTCGCTTTGGGGCGGGTCTGGGACCTCGCCCCTGTGCTCGTTACGCCCGACGCGCTCCGGCTATCGGCCGCAGGCCGATACGCCTTCGCAAAGCCGCTATCGCTAAAGCGATACGCGGCTTTTTCTCTTTGCGCTTCTTCGAAGGCTTTTCGCTCGCCATTTCGCGTTTGGCGAGTTATGGTGAAGAATGAATGAACAAGGGGTAATGCCCCTTGTCGAGGTGAACGGAGGTGCGCAGTGGGAATTTACGTCAATCCAGATGAAGCGTTGTTAAAAAGGGCGTTAAATTCGAGAATCTACGTCGACAAGTCGATGATTCTCCATGAGCTGAACCAGCTGTTGAACACGGAGGATTGCTTTGTCTGCGTCGCGCGCCCGCGTCGCTTTGGCAAGACGATGGCCGGCAACATGATCTCGGCATACTACGGCAAAAAGGCAAACTCGCGACAGATTTTCGAAAAACTCAAAATCGCGCAAATGCCCGACTTTGAGACGTACCTCAATGCATTCAACGTCATCAAATTCGACGTAAACGGGTTTTATTCGAACTCCAACCGCGACGAGGACATCGTCCCGCTGTTTACGTCCGAGATACGCGAAGAACTCATGGAACAGTTTCCGGATTGCGGCATAAAAGAAAGCGATTCCCTGGATAGATGTATAAAGCGTGTCTATGCCAAAACCGGGGAACAGTTCGTCGTGATTATGGACGAATATGATGTGCTCGTGCGTGAGCAGGTCAAATCGTCGATTTTTAATCCATACTTGTCATTTCTGAACGGCATGTTCAAAAACGCTGACCTGGCACCAGCCTTTGCCCTCGTCTATTTGACAGGTATTTTGCCCATCGTGCGCGACATAGTGCAGTCGAAACTCAATCTGTTTACCGAATATACGATGACGAATTCCATGCAGCTGTCGGAATTCGTCGGTTTTACCGAGGAAGAAACCAGATCTTTGTGTGAACAATATCGCATGGATTATGAGGAATGTAAGCGCTGGTATAATGGCTATAAACTGGATTACCTTGATAATACATTCGAAATATATAATCCCAAATCCGTCGTGCAGGCCATGACAAGTCGAAAAGTCGGCGATTATTGGACAAAAACGGGTTCTTACGATTCGATCCGAATTTATATATCGATGAATTTTGAAGGCATCAAAGATGATGTCAAAACAATGATAGCAGGTGGACGGATTGATGTGAATGTCGATAAGTTCCTCAATACAATGACAGACTTCCATTCCAAAGATGCTGTTTTTGCTTACCTCATTCATCTCGGCTATCTGGCTTATGATAGCACGACAAAACAGTGTTATATTCCGAACCATGAAATCCGATCGGAGTGGATCTATGCCATTGAAAATGATTCCGATTATGCCAAAGCTATTGAGATCGTAAATCATTCAAAATTATTATTGGACAAAACCATTGAGGGCGATGCACAAAGCTGTGGCAGATGCATTATCTGCGGCACACGAACAACTCATGAACCGCCAGCGATACAATCATGAAGCCTGTCTGCAATGCGCCATTCGATTCGCCTATTTCTATGCGAACACGCGCTATACGGTTATCAGCGAGCTTCCTGCGGGCAAAGGCTATGCCGACGTCGTGTTCGTTCCGTATATTCCCAATGTGCCGGCAATGATCGTCGAACTCAAACGAAACCACAGCACCGGTGCGGCGCTGCAACAAATCGAATCAAAACAGTATTTCAATGTGATGGACAAATACCAGGGTGATCTATTGTTGGTCGCCGTGAATTATGATGAAAAAACGAACGAACATACGTGTGAGATACAGCGGTTTGTGAAATAATATATATAATCAGCCCATTAAAGAATTCTTGCCAGCAGTCCGAATCTGAACCAGGTGAAAATATAACCTGGATGTTTCGCGACGCCGCGTCGTTCAACCAGCCGCTTGAAAAGTGGGATGTGTCGCAGGTCTACGATGTGGATGATATGTTCAATGGTGCTGAAGCGTTTGAATATTATCCGAAAAGCTGGGTTGTTCATGCGGAACACGCAAAAATATGTTCTTAGGCACGAAAGTCGAGGAAGAAACAGGAAATCGCCGTTAAAGGCTGCGCATTTGGTGACTTTTGGTGAGTTAATTCGGCTTTTTTGGCTGGGGCGCGGGCTATCGGCTGCGCCGATACGCCCAGCGCGTCGGCCTATGTGCTGCGCGCATACGGCCTCAGAACCGATTTGCATTTTGCAGCCCCCGGTTCATGTGCTGCCTAGAACCCAATTAATTTGAACAAATTTGCGCCAATCCCGTATGATATGATTCTGCGGCGCATGCGCGTTATCTCCACGCCGCCGATATTCCATGAGATTGAATTAACGGGATTATGAATGATATGAAAAAATCACGTTTTGCTTTAGTGCCAACGTTGCTGCTGCTATTGTGCAGCGGCTGCAGCTCGCTGAATTCGGTAGAACTGTTCAAAGTGAATGAAAACGGCGAAGTCGTGAACATTGGCCGCATGAATGATGAAGGCCACATGGTTTATGGGCAGTTCCGTATAGATGATAAATACGACCTTGCTGCGACCACAACAACGGCACCGACCGGAGACAACAACTCGGTGTGCTATATCAAGGTGAACGATGGCAAAACGAGCAATAGTCCCGGAGTGGGTATTCGCATTGAACCTTGTGCAGCCCCTTACATCGTAAATGAAGGACCAATCGTGAGCGAACTGGACGATATCGGTTTCTTTTACAGTCCGTCTGTCGGAGAGATGGGGGTTTACAAGCTGTATCACTATAACGGCAGCGATGCTTTTGATATTCTTGTCGAGCGCCCGATACTGGCATCACTTTGGGAAAGTGAAGGATTTGATGCACTTCGCAAAAATAACGACGATACCGTTACGCTGAGTTATTCTCAAGTGATGGCGGATGGTTCAACCGTGATTCGCAGCGAGAGTGTTCCCGTTTCGGCGGTTCGCGAAGGTTCGGCACTGACAGTGCCGCCGGTTGAAGTCGTAGAGACGCCGGGTGATGCCGTAGAGACGCCGGGTGATGCCGTAGAGACGCCGGGTGCTCCGATCGGGGTCGTAAAAAAAGTCGGCCCGGATACTTACGAAATATCCCGCGAGTTCCTGGAACAGATTCGTAAGGATCCCAGTTTACTTCGCAATAATCCGGTTTATGGACCGTTGATGAAGGTGAAACCCATTTATAAGAACGAAAAGATCTATGCCTTTCAGCTGAGCGGCATTGAAGACAACTCGCTTTACGCCCAGCTTGGATTGCAATCGGGCGATATGATTACCGAGGTGAACGGCCAGCAAGTGGATTCACCTGAAAAAATCATGGCGTTCTTAAATACGCCGAAAGAAGGACAAGATATCAGCCTCAAGATAGCCCGAAGTGAAGAAGAGAAAACGCTGACCTACAAGATCAAGGCTGCATCGGATTTGTTGAACGACGGTAATCAGTGAACACGGGTTGCTGCGCGCGTTTACTGGTGATCAGCATCATGATGATGCGGCGTATTGGCGCAGCCGATAGCCGCATCGCGCGTGCGTATCGGCGCAGCCGATAGCACCGCAAAAAAAACATCAACAAAAATCGTATAAAGGCGTTCACGGAACGTCTCTTTTGTAAAACAGGATTCTCATGACATCGAAATTGTTTACACCGTTTAAAATTGGCCCGTGTGAGATACGCAATCGCACGATTCGTTCGGCAGCATTTGAGAATATGTGCGTCGATAACGGGCCGTCGCAGGCACTGTTCGATTACCATACGAGTGTGGCGCGCGGCGGGATCGGGATGACGACTGTGGCGTATGCGTCGATTAACGAGAGCGGGCTGTCGTTTAAGGGGCAGTTGTGGATGCGGCCCGAGGCTGTGCCGAAGCTGAAGGAACTGACGGATGCGATTCACGAGGCGGGGGCGAAAGCGTCGATTCAGATTGGGCACTGCGGCAATATGACCCATCGCAGCACGTGCGGGCAGACGCCGGTTGGGGCGAGTTCCGGGTTTAATCTGTACAGTCCAACGATTGTGCGCGGGATGAAGATCGAGGAAATCGACCAGTTTGTGCAGGATTTTGTGACGGCGACGCGGCTGGTGAAAGAGGCGGGATTCGATTGCATCGAAGTGCATGCAGGGCATGGCTATTTGATTTCGCAGTTTTTGTCGCCCTATACCAATCACCGCAAGGATGAATACGGCGGGAGCCTTGAGAATCGCATGCGTTTTATGGTGCGCGTGATTTCGGCGGTGCGGGAAGAGACGCAGAAACTCGGGCTGGGACTCGTTGTGAAGGTGAATATGCATGACGGTTTTAAAGGCGGCATGCAATATGACGAATGCATTCAGGTGTGTAAAAAACTGGAGGAGCTGGGCGTGGATGCGCTCGTGCTGACGGCCGGATTCGTATCGAAGGCGCCGATGGAGGTGATGCGGGGCAATATGCCGCTCAAGACCATGGGCTATTATATGGATATGAAGAAATTCTGGTGGCTCAAGTTCGGGCTCAAGCTGGCTGGGAATATCATGGTGCCGGCGGTGCCGTACAAAGACGGGTATTTCCTTGAGGATGCGAAGAAGTTCCGGGCCGAACTCAAGCTGCCACTGATTTATGTGGGCGGCGTGACCAGCAGAAAGGTGATCGACGAAATCCTGGATTCGGGCTTCGAAGCGGTACAGATGGCGCGGGCGCTCGTGCACGATCCGGCATTTGTGAACAAACTGCGGGACGGCGATGAAAATACCGTGAGCGGTTGCAAACATTCCAATTATTGCATTGGCCGTATGTATTCGCTCGATATGAAATGCCACTGCAATTGCGCAGATGGCGAGATTCCGCCGAAATTGCTGAAGGAAATCGAGAAGCTGGAAGCGAAATGGGGCGGCGCGTAGCCGTAACAGTTCAGCCCTATATCATTTTGGACGGCATGCGCCGTAAGCACATTATTTTGCGCGGCTACGCGCCGCAGGCGGGTAGGGGACGTGCCACCGCGCACGCCCCCTACCGTCCACAGTTTGCAATATCAAATGCGCATCGTTTCTCGCGCAATGCGCTTCAACTTGCGCATTTGATTTGCTCACTGGCCTCTCCATTCGCGCCATTCACCGGATGGCGCTCATTCCGGGCCCCCCGCGCGTCTGGGGGCTCTGCCCCCCGT
>JAEEGL015329721.1_pt1 | contig 33166 bp, 25 predicted proteins | sample 9134231 | NCBI WGS metagenome assembly JAEEGL01 (sample SAMN16246548, study PRJNA631951) | gut metagenome | biome: gut microbiome; feature: rumen; material: fiber-attached | host: Bos | place: Iran: Karaj | collected 2018-10 | reverse complement strand
TATCGGCCTAAATTCATTCTTTGCGATTTTAGGTCGCAAAATTACTCCATCATTTCAAATCGAAAAATCAAAGAACGCTTACATCTTGTTATATATCAATAAATTAAATGCCTAATTTAAAAATTTATCGCGACAGTAGTAAAAATGTTAATATTATTTCCACACCGTTCTCACCCGGCATACTTCCACCAGGTTCTTTTCGGAGTAAATGGAACACAGGAAATCATCAGGGGCAGTTTCCTGCTTCATGACAACATACCGGTCATCGGCGTGCGTCTGCTGCAAGTAGTTGATAGCCAAGAAAGAGAGTCTGTGCGTATCGTGAAACTCATTGTCAAAACTGTCCATCACCCACGTGACGTAGGCCGAGTTGTTGGCGTGACGGTTCATGTCGATATTGGAATAGACCACGGGCTTGAAGACGGGATTTTCGCAAGGCACACCCGTGCGCAGACGCGAGGCGGGAGCCTCTATTGAGTGCAACCCCTCCTGAATACCCAAATTGTCTTCGTAGGCACTCAGCTGCTGGGGCTTGCCATTGTCGTCCAATATCACCCAGTTGGAGGTGGAACGCACCAGTACTTCGCCATCCAATGTTTCTATTTGGTAATCACGGGGTTGGACCAAGAAGTTGGCCTTCTTGGGCCAAGTGAAGATTTCCACCTGCTCCTGCCATTCCGGCATCCGCAGGATCTCCACATCCATACGCGAGAGTGCCCAGAACTGGTTGACTTTGTGCAGGAAATTCCAGCCCACCCCCAAAAGATCGGCGTGGTTGACGGCCACCTCCTGCATAAGGTTGAACATCAGAGTCGGGGTGAGTTGCCGTTTGCCATCCACCATGAAGGAGGCGATGGCCTTCTTTTCATAATGAGTTCGTTCGCGCTGTTCCATAGAGATTTACTTTATTTCAGAAAGAATCGTGTCAATCGTGTCGAGAACGTTACGGATTTTGACTTCAAAGTCGATTTCTGCATTGATGACGTGGAAGGAGGGATGCTGATGCCATACGGCTAAGATGTGATCGTCCACGCTGCGGGCCTTCTCGATGGATTCGGAACGGCAGATGTTGTTTGCGAGGGTATAAAATTGCTCGGCGCCCTTGGCGGCCGTGCAGATGTGCAGCACCGCATCATAACGTCCGTCACGCAGATTGTGTTCCGTCAGGCCCACCGCCTCCAGAATCTTCCGTCGTGTCTCTTCCGACACGTATGCGAAGGTGTCCATAGTACCTCGGTCGCCTACGATGATGGCCGGTTTGCCGGTGGCCTCCGCGATCTCCGCCATGCTGTCCTCCATTTGCAACTGGAATTTCAACTTGGCCGCCTCCGTGACAAACGAGATGTGAGGGTCCGGGGTGAGGAAGTCGGCACCCGCCAGAATGAACAGTGTGGCGGATTCCGGCAAAGTATAAACGGCATAACCCAACTGACTGTATCTTTGCACAATACGTTTCAAAATGGTGGATTTTCCAGCACAGGGTCCGCCAGTGAGGACGATTCTTGTAAGCATACGTGTGAATTTATGGGCTGCAAAAATACAAAAAAATAAAGGGCAATCGGGATGATTCTCGCAATGACTTTCAAGATTCCGACGGCAGTTCAATGTTTGTCATAAAGGATGGAAATCACTATTTTCCGCTCTTTGGCTGCTTGGATGCCGTAAACGGTCTCGCGGGTGTCGTCAGTGGTGAAGGCCGGTCCCACAGCACCCTGCGGGTCGGTGCGTAAGACAAGTCCCGGACGACGGCCATCTATATAAGGCCGGAAGAAACCATCCTCCGCCGTACGGAGATAGTTGATCAGGCTGACGATTCTGCGGGCGGAGAGATGCCGGTTGTATGCCGGATTGTGCAGAGGCGAGGCATACCCGCTGATGAGAATCCCCACGCTGTCGCCTGCCGTCAGGGCATCCTTCAGATAACGAGTGAAGGCCATGAGACGACCATAGCCGGCAGCGACCGAATCACGCATGAAACGGATCATCATCTGTCGAACCAGATGCATGCTATCGTCATCCAACCCACTGATGGATTGCGCAATATGATGCTGCATATCGGCCACATAACGGTTGTAGAGAGCCGGATAGTCGGTTTTAGTTGTGTCAGAAAGGGTCTTAGGGTCGGGCTGATCGTTTTGGAAATAGAGGGTGATGGGCAGCACCGAAGCGATTCTTTCTTGATGGGATATGGTGTCAGAAGATTGGACAGGATCTTTTTCCGGATAATGTTTTTGGAAATGGAAGATGTCGTTGCAGCAGGTATCTTCTGGCTGAAGGTCATCGTGCGGACGGTTGGAAGAGAAGAAGCCGCGTTCCCCGTCCGAAAGAGGATGGAAGTAGAAGTCATTGTAAGGCGAATTGTACGGAACACCCATATTAGCAACCTCCCCCCATTGGCTCAAGGCCCCTTCCGCGTAGAAGATGTCGTAATCGCCGATGCCGAGATGTTCGTCAGAGCTGAAATACAGGATTTTCCTGCCCGGATCGTAGAAAGGGGTGATCTCGTTGCCTTCGGTGTTGATAATCGGACCTGCATTGACGGGGACCTCGAACTTGCCGTTTTTGCGTATGGAATACCAGACATCCAGGCTGCCGAAGCCGTTTTTTCGGTTGGAGACGAAATAGAGCACATCATAATCGGGCAGGGCCACGAGGCAGGGCTGCATGGTGGTGGAGGCTTCGGCATTGATGGCGGCGGGCAGTTTCTGTGGTGAACTCCAGCCCCGGCTGTTGCGGCAGGTACGCCACAACGTACAGCGCAGCTCGTTGGTGTTGTCGCGCAGACAGCGCGAGTAGATCAACTCGTTTTGGGCGGCATTCCAGCAGAAATTACTGTTGAAGGTGCGCCGATTGTTGATGCTGGCAGGCAGTGCCACGGAGGACGCATAGTCCCCGTCGGCAAGCAGCTGCGAACGGTAGATATTGCAATACCAACTGGTCTCGAAATAACGGTCATCGTCCTCCTCACGGTCGGCACGCATGGAGGTGAACAGGAAAGTGGAATCCGGCAGCAGAACGGGAGAGAACTCCGAAAACCGGGAGTTGACAGTGGCAGGGAGAGCATTCACCGTCACGGGAAGCGTGTCGTTCCGGATGAACCGGATCTGCTCGTCCCGCTGGCGGTCCGACAGCCGCACCTGAGCCTGCACAACCCCGCAGGTGATGATGAGTAATATGAACGCAAGAGCCTTTCTCATAATCACATAATATCAAAGGGACAAGGCTCCTTGCCTAATCGGGTGATACTTTTTTTCCGGAAAATATAGGACAATGTCACCTCAAAACCGCCACGGATTTTGGTGGCGTGAATGAACCGTGACACGTTGAGGTCGTAGCTGGCTCCCAAACGGAGGTTCTGCCAGTCGAAGAAGAAATCCACCACGATGGCGTCGTTCCAGCGGTAAAAGAGTCCGCCGCCAAAGGAGAACAGCGTCTTGTAGCTGTTCTGACGCTGGAAATATTCAACGTTGGCACCGAAGAGGTATTCGCTGAATTTCCGCTGCCACGAGCCGTACAGAAGCGGTTCTATCGAAACCTCCCGGGTAAGACTGATGCGCGACAAGAAGTGAGCCGCATAACGTATGGGCAGACGGGATGAGAGAGTTCCGAAATCGTCGAACGGACGGTTGAGGTGGGCGGCGGCAGCCCCCAATTGGAAGGTGTTGGTCTTGTTGGGCGTATAACTCCAGAAAAGACCCGCCCCGCAATCGAAAAGGAACTGGTTGCTCATCGGGATGTTCTCCCCACCGGGCATGTTGGGGTCGTATTGTCCATCCCGATACTGGGATCCCCAGGTGGCCCAAAGGATGTCGTACGAGTTGTTGATCATGCCGGCGTACGCTCCGATGCCGATTTTGTGGCGACTGCGCCGTCCGACATATTTGATGTAGGACACCGATGCGAGTGCCTGCAAGGATGTGTAGTGCAAATCGCCAGCCTTGTCAGCGGTGAACGCCGCCCCGAGGGCCAGCATCTGCTGCCGCCGGTTGTCCTTTATGATGGCCCCGTCTATGCCCGCACCAATGGTGAGGAAGGGCTTGGTAACCGACAGCCACTGGGTGCGCTCCGTGACAGCAGCCCGGAAAACACCGTCGAAAGCACCCGTCAGGGAGGGGTTCAACGTGACCGGCTGACTGTAGAATTGCGAGAAGTGATAATCCTGCGCACGCAGCATGGACACAGTCAGGCACAGCGCCAGCAGCAGCGCGAATCCGCGCAACCCACGCCGCAAGGGAACGCCATGCATATCTGTAGGATGTATCACTGTCTCAAAATCTCGAATGTCTGTTATCTGATCGTATTCGGCACATGTGCCAATGAAACGGGCAAACATACAAAAATTTTGAATATCATAACATCCAGACTTATTTTGCTGTGCAGACGCGTCGTGCAGAACTGATTGAGCAAAGACTTTCAGATGTGGAGCGCCACCTCACAGCCGAGGACAAGAAAGCATTGGAAACGAATGCATGAAAAAATATCCATGAATTCCCATTCGATACTTTTTTTTCTTATCTTTGCTCCGCCAACACAAAGGCGCATTGCGTTATATGGTTGGCGGGATTTTATTAGATAAAACGAAGCGTTTCGCTTATACTTGTGTTAGAAAACGTAGGAAATTTTCTGAAGATGCAAGGAAGCCAAGCGGTTCTCACGTTAAAGCGTGGGCTGCTTTATCCTACATCTTTATCTTCGGGTTTCCTACGACCTTCTAACAAAGTGTGGTGATTCAGTACCACGCTTCTTTTATGTTCATCGCTCTTGGGGTGCTGGGGAGCGGAAAAACCTGACGTGCCGACAGGGGAAACAATCGGCGAGATGGAATAATGAAAAAAATGATTTTTTGTTTTATGCTTTTTTCAAGTATGTTTTTTTTTAATTGCACGACGACAATACCAGCAGTTTCTTTGTCTGCAATTGATAACACAAATAACAAAATAGCAGATTCGTTAAAAACAATGGGTTATGAATTATCGGGCAAACAAACTTCACAAACAAATGAATTACATTCTGTAGGTGTTTCTTATTCAAAATATTCAGGATACGGGACGGCACTTTCTAATGACTATTGGCGACATCAAACACTGACTTTCCTTGACTCATCCTATAATAGCGTTTCATACACATTTAAATATCAATTAGTCACAAATTCAAAAGGAGAAAATATTATAAGAGACTTTGAAATGACAAGTTGTTCAGCAAGCAAAGATTATAAAAAGATTTGTAATGAATATGGTTTGATTCAGAAAGCTTTTTCTGAATGTTTTGAGAGTCCAGATATTACAATAGAAGTGCCAGACAAGGAGAAATCCATGATGGGACTTGGATTCGGGTTGGTCGGTGGAGGAATGTTACTGACATGTTTATTACTGCTGTTGCTATTATAAACCGAATCTTAAGCTGGTCGCAATTCTACCGTCAAACCCATAGCAGCGGCAATACGATAAAGAGTTGAAACTGATGGGATAATTAATCCTCTTTCCACACGGGAAACATAACCTTTGTCCGTTCCAATCCTTTCAGCAAGTTCCTGTTGGGTCAATCCAGCGTTTTTTCTGGCATCAAGCAGAATTTGTGCGTTGTATTCCTCCCAGGCTTTGTCTTCAGCCTGCTTTCTGGTTTCAGAACCTTTGGGACCGAATTCACGCTCCAATTCGGCACTAACGTCATATATTTCCTCGTTTTTTTTCATTTTTATACTCATCCTTTAATTTTATTGCTTTTTCTATTTCCTTTTTAGGTACTTTCTGTGATTTTTTCGTAAAACAGTTAAACAACACCACAATCTGCTCTCCGTCATAGATAAAAAATATCCTGAACTCTTTGTTCCCATAATTTACGCGAAATTCATACAATCCATCGCGAATATAATGAATGTAATGTTGCGGTATTTTATCTTCTGTCTCAAAAAGCAGCAAAGCCCTCCTGATTTTAGCACACTCATTATCAGATAGTTTAGATATAAATTCCTTATAATGGTTCTTGTATGCTATTATCTTTTTCATCGGTGCAAAAATAATAAAATTGTAATATAATACAACTTCTTTGATTTATTTTTTTACTTTTGCTATATTGCTTGTCTCCTCGTGCTTGCGTAACACTACAGTTACTCCCCACACATCTGCCTACACACCCATGCAGGCCAACGGCTGGTTCGTTCAGTAGTCAGTAAACAGTATAGCTATGGCAACGGAGAGGGGTCAAGTAAAGTTGAGAGTTTAAAGTTTAGAGTTTAGAGACTATGCTAATAGCCAATCCCCAACTTCCAATCCCCTTTAACTCCTTAGTTTCTTAACTCCTTAACTATACTCCCAACTCCCAAGAACTCAATAATTGTACTTCTCCTTCCAGCAGTTGCGCAGGTATTTGCGCAGCTCGTTCTCGCGCGGGTTGTTCTGCGGATCGTAAAGTTTCGTCCCGCGGATGGGCTCCGGCAGAAACTCCTGGTTCACAAAGTTGTTCTCGAAATCATGGGCGTACTGGTAACCCTTATGGTAGCCCAACTCCTTCATCAGGTTGGTGGGTGCGTTGCGGATGTGCAGCGGCACGGGCAGGTCGCCGGTCTGCTTGATGAGGGCGTAGGCATTGTCAATGGCGATGATGGCAGCGTTGCTCTTGGGCGAGGAGGCCAAATAGACGGCTGTCTGCGTCAGCGGGATCCGCGCCTCGGGCATGCCGATGACATTCACCGCCTGGAAACAGTTGTTGGCCAGCAGGAGGGCGTTGGGGTTGGCGTTGCCGATGTCCTCGGAGGCTAAGATCACCATGCGGCGGGCGATGAAGAGCGGGTCCTCGCCGGCCACTAACATGCGGGCCATCCAATAGACCGCCGCGTTGGGGTCACTGCCCCGCATCGACTTGATGAACGCCGAGATGATGTCGTAATGCTGCTCCCCGTTTTTGTCGTACATGGCCAAATTCTGCTGTATGACGTGGATGACCTGCTGGCGGGTAATGGTGATGACGCCGTCAACGGGTTTGGTCATCCAGGTGACTAATTCCACAGCGTTGATGAGCTTGCGCGCGTCGCCGCCCGAGATACGCAGGAGAGCCTCAGTGTCCTCCAACTGGATCTTGCACTGGAGATGCTCTTCCAAAAACTGTATCGCCGTGCGGAGGATGGTTGTGAGGTTGTCCACCGACAAAGGCTTGAGCACATACACCTGGCACCGCGACAGCAGAGGGGAGATAACCTCGAAGGATGGGTTCTCCGTAGTGGCGCCGATGAGGGTGACAACTCCCTGCTCCACGGCCCCTAACAGGGAATCCTGCTGCGCCTTGGAGAAACGGTGGATTTCATCGATGAAGAGCAGGCTCCGGTGTTCGGATTTCCGGGCCTTGTCAATCACCTCGCGGATGTCCTTCACCCCGCTGCTGATGGCGCTGAGCATATGGAACTCTGATCCTGTAAGCTCGGCGATGAGGAGGGCCAGCGTGGTCTTGCCCACGCCTGGCGGGCCCCAGAAAATCATGGACTGGATGTTGTCGTTCTCGATGGCTGTGCGCAACACGGCACCCGGCCCCATCAGGTGCTCCTGCCCGATGTAGCTTTCCAAAGTCCGGGGACGCAATATCTCTGCAAGCGGTTTCTGCACGGCAATAAAAATCAGTGGGCAAAAATACAAAAAAGATGGCATCTGTGGCCGGATATTTTTCTGTTAACCGTAACGGGCATCGCCGCAAGCCGAAACGGCCCCGCAATCGCAGGGCCGTTCTTTATCCAGCCGTCACTCATTCCAAAAACGGCTGTTTCATAATGTAAAGAAGAGGGTTATTTTTTCAGGATTTTCTGAATGCTGTCACCGACTTTCAGAAAATAAAGTCCAGCAGGATAATTCTGCATGTTGATGGTAATCCGGCTCCCCTGGTTGTCAACCACTTCCAACAATCTGCCATCCACGCCATAGAGTTCCACACGGTTAGCGTTTCCACCAACAACATGAAGAGTGCCGACGCAAGGGTTCGGATAAGCGATTACACCTATCGTCTCGCGGCTGCCGATGCCCGAAGGCGTGATATCGGGTACGGTGACGGGCGTGATGGTCATCGGATACACGCGGGTGTACCACCAATAGCCGTAAGTGGCCTCGTAAGTGCTATCTATAATGATGCCAGCGGCGGGGTCAGCCCATTTCTCGAAATCACCGTTGTTGAGGAGCTGCGTCAGGCCCATGTCCATGAAGCCGTTGTTATAGCTTTCCCAGTAATTGCCGGGGGTGATGCCTAACGGGGTTGTCATGCCGGCGGCGGAATCAAGATAGTTGATATCGTCAAGGAAGCCGCTGGCTGTATAGCTGAAGCGTGGGTCGGCGGCTGCGATGCCGGACATCATGTCAGCCACGGTGGCATCGCCATTCCAGCGGTAGCCCCAAGCCAAGGCGGTATCGGCCCAGTTGACGGCCATTACAGCCTCATTCGAGCCTTCGCCCACCCAGTAGAGAATCTCATTGAAACTGATGGTGGCATCAGGGGGTGCGGGAAGCGCAATGGGGGCCACAGGGGTGATAATGGTTTCCCATGCGTAACCCCAAGTAGTCCAGTCGTTCGGGTCACCCGTAGAGATTGCACATTCGGTGTTCCCCACCTTGATAAGGTCGCCTTGATGCACATACATGTTTGAAAATCCCAAATTGGCAAGTGTTCCATTGACATTATACATGATATATCCCGTAGTGGGTTGCGACATGGTGAGGTTGTAGGTTCCGTCCTGATAGGTGACCTCATCGATGGTGCTGTACATGCCGGAATAGCCAAAGCGGTTGTCATACGTCTGGATGGTGTCCATCACCGACTGCACCATGGTACTGTCGCCTTGGAAGCGCACACCCCAAGCCAACGCCACATCCGGGCTGCACCAGTTGCCGACGAAAATCACTTCCGTGTTCCCGGTCCCCACCCAATAGGTGATATCATTAGCGGAGATGGAGGCGTCAACAGTGGGTGCGGGAGCCAAGACGTTGTGGTGACTGATGATGCGCACAGGGCTTGTCTGAACATCATGTTTGTTTTGAACGACTGTCTGCTGGGCAAAGGTCAGGTTTATCATACAGAACAACCCCAAAATAGTTAGAAAATTTCTCATAGCGTTTTTATTTAGTGAGTTATTAAAAAAAGTGCATGAAAAATCCTGCCGAAAAGAGCATTCCGGATGCAAATCCTTGTTTTCCAATAAAAGCCACCAATGCATAATCCTCGGCATTCTGGTTCAACAAAATGCTTCGGTCAATATGGAACGAAGAGCATGAAAAAGGCTCCATTTGTATCCGCCTACCTCCCGAAGCAACAACAACGTATAAGCGGCAGGTCTTCTGACTCGTTCCCAGAACAGCGTCTTCCCATCTTTCGACAGTGACATCTTGCCGTCCCCATTCGCGGAACTTACAGCAGCGGGTACTGTACAGGATTCGCACCTGTTTCCCTCTCAGGATTTTAAAATATAAAACCCTTCACCACTTAACGGCGGCAAAAATATAAAAAACATAAATTCAGCGACAGGCATTGTTTAAAAAAATAATTTTCCGTTGTTATCTGTAGAGACGTGCCATGGCGCGTCTCTACATACGGCATTTTCATGTGCCTGTGTATATTCGGAATTTATGTATTTTTGCACCCTATGAAGAAGCTCTCACTTACCGCACAAATAGGCATAGCCCTGCTGCTTGCCGTGCTGGCTGGCATACTGCTGCACAACCAGGCCGGCTTCGTCAACACATACATAAAGCCAATCGGGATCATTTTCCTCAACCTGTTGAAATTCATTGTGGTACCACTGGTTCTCTTCTCCATTATGGCGGGTATTCTGTCAATGAATGACATCTCGAAAGTGGGGAGGTTAGGATTCCGGGCGCTGCTCTATTTCATGGGGACAACCCTTTTCGCGGTAACCTTGGGACTGGTGGTGCCAAGTCTGCTGAAGGGTTTCCTCCCACTCATCCATATCGATACAGGAACAGCAGTTGAAAACATCGAAGTGCCCCGTCAGTCGGTGATGGAGCAACTGGTTAATATGTTCCCGAGCAACGTTATCACGCCGGTGAGCTCCATGGCGATGATGCAGGTCATTGTGATCGCTCTGTTTTTCGGCATCGCCATGGTCCATGTGGGCGAGAAGGGCGAGATGGCCCGGAAGGTGACTCTCAGCTTCAACGATGTGGTGTGCAAGATTCTGGAATATATCATGGCGCTGGCCCCTATCGGCGTGTTCTGTATGCTGACACCCGTGGTGGTCGATAACGGTCCGGCGGTGTTGGGCTCCTACGCGGCCCTGTTGGGCTTGGCCTACCTCTGCTTTGCCGTTCACGCGGGAATAGTCTATTCCTCGACGGTTGGGCTATTGGGCGGCATTTCGCCCCTGAAGTTCTTCAAGAATATGCAGCCGGCCATGCTGTTTGCCTTCTCCAGCGACTCGTCAGTGGCCACACTACCCTACACAATGCAGTGTACGGAGAGGATGGGTGTCAGCAAGGAGATCGGACGGTTTGTGCTTTCGCTGGGCGCGACCATCAACATGGATGGCGTCGCCATCTATCTCGGCGTGGCCTCCGTGTTCATGGCGGCCTGCTGCGGCATTGACCTCACCATGAGCCAGTACATGGCCATCGCCTTCGCCTCCACGGTGGCCTCCATCGGCACGCCGGGCATTCCGGGAGGCAGTCTGGCACTTATGGCAATGGTGTTCGCCTCGGCGGGAATCCCGGTTGAGTGTGTGGCCGTGGCCGCCGGCATTGACCGCATCATCGACATGGGCCGCACCGTCATGTCAGTCACAGGCGACGCGTCGTGCGCCGTCGTGATGCAACGAATGGTGGGGACAAAATTGTAAATTATCTACTTTTAATATTATATAAGAATAAAAATCTATGAGCAATCCTCTTTTCAACATCCAGTACGGACTGTACGTTATCACAACGTGCGACGGCGGCCGCGACAACGGCTGCATCAGCAACACCATCACGCAGGTGGCGATGCAACCCGACCGCATCTCCGTGGCCCTCAACAAGGGCAACCTGACCACTGAACTCATCCAGCGTTCGCGCCGCTTCACGGCTTCCATCCTCAGCGAGGCGGCCGATTTTGAACTCTTCAAACACTTCGGGTTCCAGAGCGGGCGCGAGGTCAATAAGTTCGCCGACTTCAAGGACTGCCGTCGTGTCCCGAACGGAACCTTGGCTGTCACACGCGGCACCAACGCATTCCTTTCCGTTAATGTGGAGCAGGTTGTGGACCTCGGTTCGCACATGCTCTTCATCGGTCCCGTCACCGAAATGGAAGTCCTCTCCGATGTGCCCTCCGCCACCTATAGTTACTATCAGGAGCACATCAAGCCGAAGCCGCGGCCCGTGGGCCAGACCGCCGAGGGCAAGACCATCTGGCGCTGTGTTATCTGCGGTTACGAGTACGTGGGTGAAGAGCTGCCCGACGACTTCATCTGCCCCATCTGCAAGCACCCCGCCTCCGATTTCGAGAAGGTTGTTGCGGAGGCTGAAGCGCCCACAGGCACGGGCAAATACGCCGGCACGCGCACGGAGAAGAACTTGGAAGCCGCTTTCGCCGGCGAGAGCATGGCCCGCAACAAATACACCTATTACGCCTCCGTGGCCCAACGAAACGGCTATGAGCAAATCGCAGCCCTCTTCCTGAAAACCGCCGACAATGAACGCGAACACGCCAAACTCTGGTTCCAGCATCTGGGCGGCGTGGGCACAACAGCCGAGAACCTCCTGCACGCGGCCGAGGGCGAAAACTACGAGTGGACAGATATGTACGACACTTTCGCCCGCGAAGCCGATGAGGAGGGATTCCACGAGCTGGCCGAACAATTCCGGGGCGTCGCGGCCATAGAGAAACACCACGAGGAACGCTACCGTGCTCTGCTGCACAACGTCGAGACCGCCGAGGTCTTCCGCAAGAGCGGCGTCAGTATCTGGGAGTGCCGTAACTGCGGCCACATCATCATCGGCACCGAGGCTCCCACCGTCTGCCCCGTCTGCTTCTATGCACAAGGCTGGTTCGAGATCAATGCGGAAAACTACTGATACCATAACCGAATTATATGACATAAAAAACCACCATTCCGTTCGACAGTACCTCAACAAGCCCATAGAGGCGGGGGAAAACCGAGACGACACAGGCGGGCATCAGCTGTTGCAACCGCGAGGGCTGCACGCATATCCAGTTATTTGCCAAAATTAGTATTTTTGCATCCTTGTTAAAAACTCATCATTATGAAAAAATTATTCTTGATACCCTGTGTGATTTTGTTGTTGGTAGGCTGCGGCAACAAGGAAAAACAATTGCGCGAACGCGCACAGGAACTATGCCAGTATATCCCTGACCACAAGCTACTTCCAGAAGCAGAACAGTACATGACGCCCGACTTCTATCAGGCATTGTCGGACGCTTTTGATGCCAAGCCCGACAACCCGATGGATAACGAATGGCTCTACTATTTTGTAACTGGCAATGGCGGCTCAACACCGGTATATACTATTGATTCTTTGAAAAAACAAGATGACACCCATACTATCGCATACGTGAGCGTACAACAGAAATGGGACGACGGCAAAATTTCGGAGGAGGCTCCCCAACAGCACCAGATGGAGATGACCCTCGTGCAGAACCAATGGCTGGTGTCCGATTTTGATGGGAAGAAACAGGAGTGTTTGGACTGGGTGGCCGAACTGAAGCGGAATCATGCCTCCGAGCTGGCAGCTATCAACTGCTACCTGACCAACGAAATAGGCATGAATTACACGCAAGGCCAAGTGTGCATCCCTTGCGGCACTGTTATCGCCACCGACAAGAGCAACTCCGACGACATACGCGTGTGGGGCGACTTCTGGGTGTTCCTCTACAACATCGCGGGCGACACCCTCAAGACGGTTTCCGGCGGCAGCCATCCGGGACTGATGCACGTGCGCAAGAACGGCGACCGCTACGATGTAACCTCCTTTGAGCAGACGGAGGATGGTGCGGGTAACCTGCGCAGCGCAAAACAGATTTTCGGAGACCACTTCGAGGATTTCTGGAAGGTGAACTCCGACGAACAGCTCCGTGAGGCAGAACGCAAGGCTACCACCGCCAAATATGTGCGCGAACACGGGCTGCCAGTCACCTGCTACCAGGACTATGTCTGGCCGGCAGTGAAGCTTCAGTAGGTGAACCTGACGGTTTTCACCATTTTATGTATCTTTGCACTTTATAATAAAAACGGAAATAATGGAAGAGACCAAACACATACGTCCCTCGTGGGATGAATATTTCATGGAAATCGCCGATACGGTTAGCAAGCGGGCCACGTGCGACCGCGGGCGTAGCGGCTGCGTGGTGGTGCGCGACCGCCAGATCCTCGTCACCGGCTATGTGGGCTCACCCAAGGGGCTTCCCCACTGCGACGAGGTGGGCCACCAGCTCAAGCAGACGGTCCATGAGGACGGCACCGTGACACAACATTGCGTGCGCACTGTTCACGCCGAGCAGAACGCCATCTGCCAGGCCGCCAAGCTGGGCATCTCGTTAGACGGAGCCACCCTCTACTGCCGCATGACCCCATGCCGCGTGTGCGCCATGCTCATCATCAACTGCGGCATCAAACGGGTGGTGTGCGCCAACAAATACCACGCCGGTGCCGAGTCGGAGGAGATGTTCAAGGCCGCCGGCGTGCAAATAGAGTTCTTTTCCGACGAAGTGGTGCAGTATAAGAACCAGTAATTGGCCGTTGGCCTTTAGCCATTGGCTATTTGCCGTTGGCTTTTGGCAAATTACTCTAAACTCTAAACTATCAACCCTCAACTATTCACTATTCCCTGATTTTTTGTATCTTTGCACGTTTTTTAAATTAGGATAAAAATGTTTACGGGTATTATTGAGAAAACAGGCAGAATCGTTGATATAAAACAGGATAGAACGAATTTTGACTTTACGCTGGAGGTGGATTTCGCCGATGAGCTCTCCATCGACCAGAGTATGGCCCATGACGGATGTTGCCTGACCATCGTCAAGATAGACAAAGAGAAGAAACAGTATGTAGTGACCGCCATGGAGGAAACCATGCTGAAAACCAACCTCGGCACATGGAAAGTGGGCGATGAGGTGAACCTGGAACGCAGCATGCGCATGGACGGCCGCTTCGACGGCCACATCGTCCAAGGTCATGTCGATCAGACTGCCGTGTGCGAGAAGGTGGTGGACGAGAACGGCAGCTGGCGCTACTATTTCTCGTACGACCCCGAAAAGAACAACTTCACCGTGCCCAAAGGCTCCATCTCCGTCAACGGGGTGAGCCTGACGGTGGTGGATTCCGAAAAGGGCATGTTCTCCGTGGCCATCATCCCCTACACGCATAAAGTGACCAACTTCCACAACTTCAAACCCGGTACGGTCGTTAATATCGAGTTCGATGTGTTCGGGAAATATGTCCAACGTCTGTTGGAGGAATATTTCAAACAACATGAAAAATAAAATCCTATTCGGAACGTTATTCTGTCTTTATTATTAGATTCTACAAGATTGAAACAGAAAAATAACCTTCTTCCTCTTACATTGATAGGCCTGCTGGCTACCTTGCTGGTCGGGCTGACGGCCTGTTCCACATCCAAAAACACGTTCCCCAACAGGGCCTACCATAATGTGACCAACAAGTACAATGTGCTTTGGAACGGCCAACAGGCCATGAAGAGCGCTGAAGCGGAACTCGCCAAGGTGGGCAAGGACAACTACACGACGCGCCTGCCCATCTATAACTACCCCAGCAAGTCGGACCTCGGCTCGGCGCTGCCCTACCTGGACAGAACCATTGAGAAGGCCTCGAAGTCCATCTACAAGCATTCGATGCTGATCCGTGGCAAGGAGTACGTGAAAACCATCGATGACGCCTACCTCATCATGGGCAAGGCCTACTTCTACAAGCAGGACTACACACAGGCGCAACGCGTGTTCAACTACATCATGCACAATTACCCCAAGTCGAACACATACAACGAAGCCGCCGTCATGCAGGCCCGCACCGCCATGCGCCAAGGCTATTTTTCCAGTGCCGACGAGCAGTTAGAAAACCTGCACTATCTGGCCACCAACAAGAAAAACAAGAAGTTCAACGTGTGGTTCAACGCGGCAAAGGCCGAGTACCACCTCACCGCCCCCGACGGCGACAAGCAGGAGGCCATCGACTTTATCCAGAACGCCATCGATGCCAATCCGAAACGCGACTTCAAGACCCGTCTGTACCTGATTCTGGGACAATTGAATGAGGAGATGGGACAACAGGCTGAAGCACAGAAAAATTTCATGAAGGTCATAAAAAAGTCGTCCGTCTATGAGCAGATTTTCAGTGCCCAGATGCATCTGGCCTCCAACTACGACGGCAGTGAATCGTCCCGGAATGCCATCATGAAACAGTTCAAGAAGATGCTCGGCGAACACAAGAACGAGGATTTCAAGGACCAGATTTACTATGCCTGCTCGGAAATCGCCCGCATTGACGAGGACGACTCCCTGCGTATCAGCTACCTGAAGAAGTCGGTCTCTTCCTCCACGAACAACTACTATCAGAAGACATTCTCCAGCCTCACACTCGCCGACCTCTTCTTCAGTCAGGACGAGTACCGGATGGCTCAGGCGTACTATGACACGGCAGCCATGAGCATCCCCAAGAATTACCCCGATTATGACAACATCCTGAAACGGGCCAATGTGCTGAAAGACCTGGTGGACAAACTGGATGAAATTGACTTGCAGGACAGTTTGCAGCGCATTGCCAAGCTGCCCGAAAGCAAACGCAAGGAGTGGGTGCGCAAGATGATCGCCGACTATACCGAGGCCGAGCGCAAAGCCGCCGCCGAGGAGGCCGAACGGATGTTGGCGTTGCAGAATGCCTCCTCCTATACAAACATCAACACCACCTCCTCCAACGGCAAATGGTATTTCTACAACCAGTCGTTAGTGACTGCCGGTCAACAGGATTTCTATCGGCGTTGGGGCAACCGCAAATTGGAAGACAACTGGTTTGTCAGCAACAAGGTGCAGATGTCCTTCGAGGATATGGCCTTGATGAACGACCCGAACCTTGCCAAGGATACGGTGGAATACGACGAGGATGGCAACCCCATCAAGAAGCGCGAAACCGACCCCAAAAAGGAAGCGTATTATCTGCAGGATCTGCCACTCACCCCTGGGGCGATAGACACATCCAACGCCATCATCGCCCGCGACCTCTATGAGGTGGGCTTCATCTATCAGGACCTCCTGAACGACATTCCGCGTACCTGCGCCTCGTTCGAATCCCTTCTGAAACGTTTCCCCGAATCGGAATATGCACTGCCCTGTACTTTCCTGCTTTATTCCATCTATTTAAAGCAAAATGACCCGAAATATGAACATTACAAGCAGATACTGCTGACCAAATACCCGGATACCGATTATGCCAAGCTGGTTCAGGATCCCGACTATTACAAGAAACTGGCCAATCAGGAGAAGATTGTTGAAGAGAAATATGCGGAGGTGTACGAAGAGTACCAGAACCGCCAATGGAGCAATGTGGTACGGAAATCGGATGAGGCCATACCCCAATGCCAGGACGAGGAGCTGAAGTCGAAGTTCGCCTACCTGCGTGCAGTGGCTGCCGGTCAGGTATATAACGAAGACACGCTCATCGTGGGGCTTAAGAACGTGATTAGCCGCTACAGCCAGTATGATGTGGCCGAGCTGGCCCGCATTTATCTCTCCACCTTTGATGCCCAGAAGCTGGCCGCCACCCTCCCTGCCGTGACAGATTCCACCAAGACATCGGAATCGCCGGTTATAGAGAGCCAACGAAACAGCACGGAAAATCCCTTTGTGGTCAAGGATGACGAGATGCATTATGTGGTGCTGCTGGTGAAAACCGCCAACCTGCCCGTACAGGATGTGAAACTCAATCTGACGAACTTCAACAAGACCAACTTCAGTCTGCAGCGGTTAAATCTGAGCAGTTTCTATATCAATAATACTCAGCAAATGGTCACGGTGGCCAAATTCAACAACAAGACAGCCGCAATGGATTATTATCATATCCTGGTGAAAAACGACACTTTCGCCCCCGACATCGCCAACGGCAACATCGAAGTGTATGCCATGTCGGCCACCAATTACACGACATTCTACAACAACAAGGATGGGCGGGCGTTGTACAACGATTTTTTCAAGGATAATTATTTGAAACAAAAATAAAACAGAAATCATAATTGTTACGAACAGAAAAAAGATAGTATGAAAGACAACGAAATCAGAGATTTAGGTGCAATCAACATGATTGCGCAAGGAACGCAGGTAGAGGGCAGCGTCGTCACCAACAGCGACTGCCGCATTGACGGACATGTGAAGGGTAATGTAACATCCAAATCCAAAATCATCATCGGACGCAATGGCCTGGTGGAGGGCAACATCACTTGCAACAGCGTTGAGATTGAGGGTACGGTGAAGGCCGAGACCCTGAATGTGAGCGACCTCATGACACTGAAGTCGTCCGCCAAGCTGCTGGGTAACATTGTGGTGGGCAAAATCGCCATCGAGCCGGGCGCCGAATTCTCCGGCAACTGCAAGATGCAGACTTCGAAGACTCCCGTCGCGCCACAGCCTGAAAGGAAATAGCGCCGATGCCGCAACCGCCCATCAAGAAGGATTCCCCCTTGGCAAAATATGCCTATTACTCCAATCTCGCCATCGAAATGGGCGTGATTGTGCTGATAGGTGTCTTCGGTGGTGTGAAGTTGGACAAGATGCTGGGAACGCTGCCGTTGCTTACCCTGATTGGTTCCTTAGGCTCGGTTGCGATTGCTATCTATCTTATGATTAAAGGTGTAACTCCCGCTAAAAAGAGTAAACATGAGCCAGAAGATACCCATTAAAAAATTCTCGTTCCGCATCTTGGTGTTCTCGGTGGTGGTTGCCGCCCTGACGATTCTGTTCCAATGGCTATGCCCCATGTACGCGTCACCAGCGCTGCCATTCATCGTGCTTTTCTTCCTGATCATCACCCTGTTCTCCCTCTATATCGTGTTACGCGACACCACCGGGAAAGAGGGAAAGCGTTTCGTATCCAACTATATGCTTTCCCGCGTGGTGAAACTCCTCTCCTGCCTCCTGTTTTTAGTGTTGTATATGGTTTTGAACAAGAAGGATGCCTGGCGTTTTGCCATTGCATTCCTGATTATCTATTTCCTATATGCCATCGTGGAGGTGATCGTGCTGAAAAAAGAGAATGAGGAGATTGGGAAAAAAGAAGAAACAAAATGACGTTTTTTTTACAATAACAAATACTATAGTAAAACATGAATACATCTCGTGAAATAAGACCGAATCTCTGGTATATCGGAGCCTCCGACCGACGGCTGGCCCTTTTTGAAAATGTCATGCCCGTGCCCCGGGGCGTTTCCTACAACTCATATCTCTACACAGGCCGGCAGACCGCACTATTGGATACCGCCGACAGCTCCGTCGGTGCGCAATTCCTTGAGAATCTGGACACCACCCTGAATGGTCAGAGTCTCGACTACATGATAATCCATCACGTGGAGCCCGACCACCTGGCCATGATGAAGGAGGTTTTGCTACGTCATCCGAATGTTAAAATCGTGTGCAGCCAGCAAGCGGCGAAATTTATCGGACAGTTCTTCGACATGGACCTGTCAGGCCAGCTGCAAATCGTAAAAGAGGGCGACACCCTCCAAGTGAACGACCACACACTCCAGTTCGTGTCGGCTGCAATGGTGCATTGGCCGGAAGTGCTGGTTTCGTATGATACCACAGCCAAGATTCTGTTCTCCGCCGACGCCTTCGGCACATTCGGTGCTTTGAGCGGGAACCTGTACGCCGATGAGGTTGACTTTGACCGTGATTGGATAGACGATGCCCGCCGCTATTACACGAATATAGTGGGGAAATATGGCATTCAGGTTCAGAATCTTTTGAAAAAAGCCTCTGCATTGGATATCCAGATGATATGTCCGCTTCACGGTCCCATCTGGCGCGAGAATTTGTCGTATTTTATTCAAAAACATGACCAATGGAGTCGCTATGAGCCCGAACAGAAGGGAGTTGTGATTGTTTATGGCTCCCCGTATGGTCATACGGAAAATGCGGCTACGCTTTTAGCCAACTATTTAGCCATAAAGGGTGTACATAATATCCGGATGTATGATGTCTCCGTGACGCACGTTTCGGATCTGGTGGCGGAGGCGTTCCGCTGCAGCCATATTGTGCTGGCCGCTCCCACGTACAACAACGGCCTTTTCCCTCCGATGGAGACCTTCCTGCTTGATTTGCAAGCCCATGCCCTGCAGGGCAGGACATTCGCCTTGGTGGAGAATGGCACGTGGGCCCCGCAGGCGGGTAATGTGATCCGCAAAATCCTGGGCGAAATGAAGTCCACCACCCTTTTGGAGCCTGTTGTAACGCTGAAATCGGCTCTGAAGGACAATCAGGTGGTGCAATTGCAGGTGCTGGCGGACACGATTTCCCAATCAATATGGGAATAGCATATAATCCCATGCTTTGCATGGCTGTTCATGAATGGATGTTAACTAATCAAAGATAGATCTATGTATAAAATCATTAAGAAGGAAGAACTCGGACAAGACACCTTTCTGCTGGAAGTGGAAGCCCCCAAGATTGCACAGGCGGCGCTTCCGGGCCAGTTTGTCATTGTGAAGGCGGATGAGAAAGCCGAACGCATCCCGCTGACTATCAGCGACACGGATCTTTTTGACGGCACCATCACGCTTGTGGTGAAAACCATCGGCTATTCTACCCGCAAGATGCTGAATTTTCAGGTGGGCGAGTCTTACCATGACATTGTAGGGCCTCTGGGCCGTCCTTCCGCTTTTATTCACAGACCTATCGGCGAACTACGCCGCACGCGCTACTGTTTCATCGCCGGCGGCGTGGGCATCGCACCTATCTACCCATTAGTGAAATGGATGTATGCCCACGGCCTCGACTGTGACGTGATAATCGGAGCCCGAACCAAATCGCTGCTTTTCTATATCGAGAAGCTGCGTCCCGTCTCCGACAACCTCTATATAGCCACCGATGACGGCTCCATGGGCGAAAAGGGCACGGTAACGGATGTCTTGTCGCGCTTGGTGGAAAAAGAAGGCCGTCGTTACGATGAAATCACGGCCATCGGCCCAATGATCATGATGAAATTCGTGGCAAAGAAGGCCGCACAACTCAATATTCCCTGCATTGTGAGCCTGAATGCCCTGATGGTGGACGGCACGGGCATGTGCGGTGCCTGCCGCGTGACAGTGGGCGGCCAAACCCGCTTCACCTGCGTGGACGGGCCTGAATTTAACGCTTCCCTGATCGATTTCGACGAATGTATGCGCCGTCAGGCCATGTACGACCATATTGATGGCAGAAAGGAGTCTGAGCACCACTGCGAGTGCATGGATGCCGCCGTGGAGCAAGCCCCACTCTCCATCCCGCCGGCACGTCGCGTGCCTGTACGCGAGCAGCCCGCAGAAATACGCCGGCACAATTTCGACGAGGTTTGCTTGGGCTATAACGAGGAGGAAGCCATGGCTGAAGCCCGTCGCTGTCTGAATTGCAAAAAGCCCCAGTGCGTGTCAGGATGCCCCGTGCAAATCAACATACCGGCGTTCATCCAGCAAGTGGCCGAAGGCCATTTCGCCGAGGCGGCCCGCATCATCAACGAGGACTCCGCCTTGCCCGCCGTGTGCGGACGCGTGTGCCCGCAAGAAACACAATGCGAAGGCAAATGCGTGCTGGGACGCAAAGGTGAACCGATCGCCATCGGGAAACTGGAACGTTTTGTCGGCGACTGGTCTCGACAGAACAATTTCACCTTGTCGAAAAACTCGGAAGAAAACGGATACAAAGTGGCCGTCATCGGTAGCGGCCCGTCAGGCCTAACCTGTGCCAAGGAACTGCGCATCAAGGGCTACAACGTGACCATCTTCGAAGCGTTGCACGAATTTGGCGGCGTGCTGGTATATGGCATACCCTCGTTCCGTCTGCCCAAAGACACCGTGGTGCGCCATGAGGTGGAGAACATCAAGAAATTAGGCGTGCGATTCGAAAGCAACGTGGTGATTGGACGCACGGTATCCGTGGATGATCTGTTAAACAAATGGGGCTTCGACGCCGTATATCTCGGAACGGGTGCCGGATTTCCCAATTTCATGAATATTGAAGGCGAAAACCTGTGTGGCGTAGTCTCGGCCAATGAGTTCCTGACGCGCAACAATCTGCTGTTCGCCTATAAAAAGGAGCATGAAACGCCCAATTTCGTCGGCAAGCGTGTGGCAGTGGTCGGCGGAGGCAATGTGGCGATGGACGCCGCCCGTACAGCCATACGTCTGGGCGCGGACGTGTATGTGGTGTATCGCCGTTCGGAGGCCGAGCTGCCCGCCCGTGCCGAAGAGGTGCATCACGCCAAAGAAGAGGGCGTCGTCTTCCATCTGCTGTGCAACCCGGTGAAAATCCTTGGCAATGAACAGGGATGGGTCAATGGGATGGTGTGCGCACGCATGGAACTTGGCGAACCGGATGCGTCAGGCCGTCGCCGCCCGGTGCCTATTCCGGATTCGGAGTTCACCCTTGATGTGGATATGGTTATTATTGCGGTGGGAACCTCTCCCAATCCGTTGATAGCCTCCACCACGGATGGATTGGACATCAACCGGCACGGCTGTGTCACCGCCGATGACGACGGACGCACTTCACGGAAGGGCATCTTCGCCGGTGGCGACATTGTCACGGGGGCGGCCACAGTCATTCTGGCCATGGGCGCGGGCAAACGGGCCGCCCAGTCCATCGATGAATTCCTGAAATCATAAGACGTTTACACCATTATTATTGAACACATAAAAAAAGCAGGGCTCAACACCCTGCTTTTTTGCGTATATTCGGATTTTCATTAGTCAAGCTCGGGGAAATCCGGAAGTTCAGGAGCGTCGTTTCTTTTCGGCTCGTTGTTTTCCGGACGGGCGTGCTGGCCATGGTCATTGTTGCGCGGGCCGCGCTCGTTGCGATGCGGGTTCGGGCGTGCGGGACGCTCGCTTCTCTCACCGCCACGACGAGGCTCGTTGCCACGCGGGGCACGGTCGCCACGACCGCCACGATTGCCACCTCTCGGCTTGGATTCAGGATCCGTATAACCTTCCGGCTTCGGAAGGAGAACCTTGTGCGAAAGTCTGAACTTGCCAGTCTTCTCATCAATCTCAATGAGTTTGACTTTGATCTTGTCACCCACCTTCAGCACATCCTCCACATTGTCAATGCGGCGGTAGGCAATCTCCGTCACATGCAACAGACCGTCGGTGCCGGGCAGGAACTCGACGAAAGCGCCAAAGGCGGTGATGGTCTTGACCGTTCCTTCGTAAATCTCACCCACCTCCGGTTTCGTGGTGATGAGTTTGATACGCTCCATGGCGGCGTTGATGTTGTCCAGATTCGGGGCTGCAATGTCGATGATACCAAACTCACCCACCTCCTCGATGTTGATGACGGTGTTGGTCTCACGCTGCATCTCTTGGATGATCTTGCCTCCCGGTCCGATGACGGCGCCGATGAACTCGCGCGGGATTTGCATTTGGATGATGCGCGGGACGAACGGTTTGTAGTCTTCACGCGGAGCCGGCATGGCCTCTTTAATCTTTCCAAGGATGAACATACGTCCGCGGTGGGCCTGTGCGAGGGCCTCAGCCATCACTTCAGCGGAAAGACCGTGAATCTTGATGTCCATCTGGCAGGCGGTGATACCGTCTTCCGTACCGCAGACCTTGAAGTCCATGTCGCCAAGATGGTCCTCATCACCCAAGATGTCGGACAAGATGGCGTACTTGTCGGATTTCTCATCGGTAATCAAGCCCATGGCGATACCGGACACCGGCTTTTTGAGTTTCACACCGCAGTCAAGCAGAGCGAGGGTGCTGGCACAGACGGTGGCCATGGAAGAACTGCCGTTGGATTCCAGAATGTCGGACACGATGCGGACCGTATAGGGGAATGTAGGATCGTCGAAGGGAATCATGGGAGCGACGGCACGCTTGGCTAGGTTGCCGTGACCGATCTCACGACGACCCGTGCTGCCGATGCGTTTCACTTCACCCACGCTGTAGGGCGGGAAGTTGTAGTGCAACATGAAACGGCTGGAACCTTCAATCACAGCACCGTCAATGGTCTGCTCATCCAACTTGGTACCGAGGGTACAGCTGGCCAGAGCCTGCGTTTCACCACGGGTGAAGATGGCGGAACCATGAGCAGCAGGCAGATAGTCGGTCTCGATCCAGATGGGACGGATGGTCTCCAGGTCACGACCGTCCAGACGGATGCGCTCGTCCAGAATCATGTTACGCATGGCGTGATATTGCACATCGCTGTAATAGCGTTTTACCATCACCTCTTTCTCGGCACGCTCCTCTTCCGGGATCGTCTCCATGAAATCGGCTAAAATCTGGTCGAAAGCCTCGTTGCGGGCCTGCTTGCCCATGAAGGATTTGGCTACGGCATACACTTTGTCGTAGGTCTCCTTCTGGATGCGTTCGCGGATTTCCTCGTCGTTGGTCTCGTGGCAGTATTCGCGTTTCGGGTTGGCGGTGGGCACCTTGGCGGCCAGATCCAACTGGGCCTGGCACTGCACCTTGATGTTGTCCTTGGCGAAATTGAGGGCGGCGACCATGTCATCCTCGGAAATCTCCTTCATCTCGCCTTCCACCATCATGATGTTGTCCATGGAGGCGGCCACGATCATGTCAATGTCGGAATTCTCCATCTGCTCCACGGTCGGGTTGACGACGAACTCGCCGTTCACACGGCCCACGCGGACTTCAGAAATGGGGCATTCGAAGGGAATGTTGGAAACGGCGATGGCCGAAGAGGCTGCTAAACAGGCCAGACAGTCGGGCAGTTGGTTTTTGTCGCCGGAAATCAGCGTCACGATGACTTGTGTCTCGGCGTGGAAGTCCTTGGGGAACAGCGGACGGATGGCGCGGTCCACGAGGCGTGCAATGAGGATTTCGTACTCGGAGGGACGTGCCTCACGACGGAAGAAACCGCCGGGGATGCGACCCAAAGCACCGTATTTCTCCTGATATTCCACCTGCAACGGCATGAAGTCAGTGCCCTCAACGGCCTCTTTCTTGCAGCACACGGTGGCCAAAATCATGGTGTTGCCCATTCTCACAACGGCAGAACCGTCGGCCTGCTTGGCCAACTTGCCCGTTTCGATGGTCACTTCACGACCATCGGGTAATGTAAAGCTTGTATTTATTCCTAACATAGTGGTTTCAAATTAAATAATAAACAAATCAGCACATCTTCAACATGTGCCATAATTAAAAAAAAGGCAATTGTAAGAAATTGCCCTTTTTTAAAACATTTTCCCAAAACTATTTTCTGAGACCTAACTTCTTGATCAAAGCTCTGTAGCGCTCAATATCCTGCTGTTTGAGGTATTCGAGCATTTTCTTTCTCTTACCGACGAGGTTGATCAGCGCACGCTTGGTGACTTTGTCGCCGCCATTGGCCTTCACATGCTCGGTGAGGTGCTTGATGCGGTGGGTGAACAGGGCAACTTGTGCTTCCGGAGAACCGGTGTCCGTAGCGTTTTTACCGTACTGTTCGAAAATTTCTTTCTTAACTTCAGTTGTCAAATACATAATAAACGTCTAATTTTTAATACTTTTTACTTTTCTTCTTTCGGGCGGCAAAGGTAGCATTTTTTTTAATATGATGGAATCCCTGCCTGCAATTATTTTTCATGGAGTTTTTGCAGTCTGCGTATGGACATTAAACGGATTGGGGGAGGTGCGGAGTTAAGGAGTTAAAGAGTTAAGAAACTAAGAAGTTAAATTCCCCTTCTTTAAGAAGGGGTGGCCGCAGGCCGGGGTAGTAATATAATGAATTAAAATACCTTAAGTGAAAGACCAAGACCAATCCCTAATTCCCAAAACCCAACGGCTAACGGCTAATAGCTAATAGCCAATATCAAATATCAAATCCCAAATCCCAAAACCCAACGGTCAATGGCAAATTGCAACTTCTAACACCTGTTAATTGAAAATTTTGTATCTTTACCGCCGAAAAAAATTTATTAACCTTAAAATTCAATCATGATGAAAAAGATTTTTATTTCCTTCAGCTTTTTAATGATGGCCATCCTCCCTGTTTTCGCACAAAACAACCATTGGGAGTATTGGGATAATGTGAACCCAATTAACCCTACAAGTGCCGTCACGGTGGTTCATTCCAATGGAAGTGCCTATTTGTTTCAGTCAAATGGTAATGACGTGTATGTGTCAGAATTAGATCCCATCACTATGCAGGTGGTGCCGAATACAAGCTATTATATATCAGTACCTGCAAATTATTACCCATTGGTGTTGCGGGGGGCATACGAAGATTTCAGTGGAGATATTGTTCTTTATGGGAGTTGCGGATTTGGGCCTCTTGCTGCTTTGTACGATGCGGTGAATCATCAGATTATTCAGATTATGTTAGATTCAAACCATATTGGTGATTATTTTATCAACGGATGCTGTGGTTACGACAACAACGGAGGGATGGTAAATATGCTGGTGCTGAATCAAGCAGGCATAATAATTCCCGTCGATTGGGTAAATTCTAACGTACATTATTTGGGAATCCCCATCGGTAGTGTCTCGGATGTGGTGTGGGATCCACACAACTCTTGTTTTGCCGCTGCAGGACACCAATATTCAGGTGTCTGTCCCGAACTTTTCCTGTTGGGTTTTGAATACAATAGTCTTACCACTTTATTCATAGTAAACACACATTTCGCGTGGAATCTGCCATCTTATCTATATGCTGAATATCAGACAAATCTGGATGTTTTAGATGACTCGAATATTGTTGTGGGACATAACGTGCGTGATGTGAAGGGAGATGATTTTATATGGCTGTCAAGAATATACAATTATGTAAATCTGTCCAATTATAGGTTGTTCAGATTCCCAGCTCCGAAACTCTTCCTATCGGATATGAAATATGACGACAGCAAAAACAGGCTGACTATTCTTGGTGAGATGAATTATTGTAACTCAACTTATATTGCCCAGACAGATCCCTTTACATTGGCAAGTATGCAAGCCGCGCAAATAACGGGAAGTATGCCCTACTATACATGCCAAATTAATCAGAACACCCTTTATGGTAATGATATTACATTGCAGAAACTGGAGATTAACCCATACAAGTGTAATCATATTCTTGCTACAGGAACTTATTATGATAATGTCCAAGGGAATAAAGCGTATATAACAGAGACATACGACATCTTCAAAAGTATTTGCGATATTCCATTCAATCCCAACACACATAATGTCACATGTAAAACAGGTGCAGTGATAGACACGCAACCCGTTTTTAACATTCAGATTCTCGGTTATAGTGTGTATTTGCTACAAACTATAGACCTTCAAACAATCCGTTCCTGTTCGGATAACCGCCCTTGTGGTGCGAAAGACATGGATTCCACAAAGAGAATGTCCGTTGAAAGAACGGCGTCCATAACAATAATGGGGAACGGCACACTATATTTTCAAGGCTTCGAAAATGGAGCTGATTATGAGATATATGATGTTACAGGAAGGATTGTGGCAACTGGAAGGACAGGAAATGGACAGTTGAAAACAAAAATCTGCTGTACAGGTTTATACATCATTTCCGCCAAGGACCAATTTGGCAACGCTGTTACAAAGAAATTTGTTTATACACACGAATAGAAAATAATGAAAAGACCTTTTCACATATTCTTATTTTTATTGCTAACCCTGACAATTTCCGCCCAGGAAGAATACCTGAAAGGCCGTGATTTTTGGACGACTTCTTCTGTGTTAAGTTATGATAGTGCCCTGTTTACGTCATCCCCACAATATGACATTCTATATCTTCCGGATACTTGTGTACTATATGTGATGGGCGATACGGTTTGCAACGGATATGTGGAGAATCCGAACACAGGCTTTTATCAAACGTTTGCGGTTACGCCGGGTGTTTTGACTAAACTAAAAATTCCGTCCGAACATGGAATGTGGGCCTTGTCCAACCAGTGGACCAATCCTGAAACAAGTCGTGATACAATCTTTCCATCTGGAATACATGTTGCGACGAGTCATAGTATATTGCTGTACCAGTTATGCAATATGCCAAGATTTGTGAATGCCGAGGGCGGATTATGCACTCCAATGTCAAATCAAAAATTGCGCGTTCTGCCCATGCATCTGTACGGATCAAACCATAGTCATGCCCAACATCATGATATGGGGTGTGTTGTAATAGCGACAGAGGACAGTAGCCTTGTTACGATTCGTGTTGCCGGGAATGTGGAATCTCAAAGAATTCTACGAAAGGGTGAGACTCTTATATTAAAATATTCAAGGAATATAGCTTATAGAACAGTACACATCGAATCAAATTGCAAGATAATAAAGCATTGTATGTTGGATCTGTCTGAAAGCCGCAATAAGGGCATGATGGTAGATTATTTTCATTATTCCAATAACATTGATATGCTTGAAAAAAGGTACGCCAATGGAAGACTATATAAATTAAGGGGACATGGATGTCTTAATGAACAGCATATGCCTCTTGACGGTATCGGATTTTATGGCTGGTATATAGGACAAATTACCTCGGCGCGTTATCTTTTGGGAATAGGAGCGGTCAGCCATCTTGTGCAATTTCAGATGGTACCAGTAGATGTAGACTACAGTTTTGCCCGATGGCCGAACCTTTTCTCTTTCAGCAGAGTATATCCAGAAACGGGTTGCGAATTGTACGTCAATCCTGTATTTGAGAATGGGAGCATTAATAGATGCGATCGCTATCCTGCTATTCACACATATACTCCCACCAACTACTTCGTACGCTCCTGTCTTATCCCCACCTCCACCAACGAGATGCCCGACGACACCAACTACGCCGACCTGCTCATCTACGTTCACGAGGACGGCCTCCACTCCACCACCCTCAACGGCCAACCCATCCCCGCCTCCGCCTTTGACTCCTTCCCCTACACCAACCGCGAGTACTGGGTGGCACAGTTCGCCTACTACAATCAGGACATACCCCCATACTTCAAAATTGAGAACCCCCACGGCTTCCACGCCGACCTGGACGAGATAGCCTATCATGCGCGCCCGTCTGACCCCTCCAAGATCGACGTGACGGGATTCCTGCTCTCCTCCTCCGGCGAAGCCTACGAGGACCTGGATTTCGCACACAACAACCTCTCGCCCCACGATTCGTCCACAGTCTACAGGTGCGTGGGCGACACGCTGCTCCTGGACGCCAACACACAGTGGGATTCGGTGCCCTGCCTCTGGACACTGGACGGCACAGACTACCCCGATATGCCCATTGTGGCGGTGCCGCTTCAGGACACGGGCCTGCGGGTGGCACGCCTCATCCTCTACGGCAACCCCAACTGCCCGGACACCACCACGACCTTTGTGCGCGTGCTGCCGCCGCCGGTGCTGCCCCTGCACTCCGACACCACCCTCTGCCGCGGCACCGAGCTCTCGGCATGGGACGGGAACGCCATCCTCTACCATTGGAGCAACGGGGCCACCACACCCTCCGTCACCATAGATTCGGCGGGCATGTACTCGGTGACGGTGACCAACCGGGGTTGCACGGCCCACTCCGACAGCGTGCGGGTGGACCTGTTCCCGCAGTCGTCGGTGGACTTCGGCGCGGACACCGCACTCTGCTCCATAGCCACGCTCATCCTGGACGCGGGCCAGCCGCACCCCGCCACCTACCTGTGGCACGACGGCTCCACCAACAGGACCTACACCGTATATCAGGACGGCACCTACTGGGTGGTGGTCACCGACCACTGCACGGGCGTGAGCGACACGATAGCGGTGGAGTATCTGGAGGATTTCGACATAGAGCTGGGCAACGACACGACGCTTTGCACGGGCGCGGAGCTGCGGCTGTCGGCCTACGTGCCGGGTGCGGAGTACCGCTGGCAGGACGGGAGCGCGCAGCCCGACTACGTGGTGCGCCACGCGGGCGAGTACAGCGTGAGCGTGCGCAACGCCTGCTTCAGCCACGGCGACAGGATTTACGTCAGCTACGGCGACTGCGAGCAGGAGGTCCGGATGCCGACGGCGTTCACGCCCAACGGCGACGGTCTGAACGACCGCCTGCTGCCGGTGTTCGAGCATCCGGAGCAGGTGAAAGATTTCCGGATGATCGTGTATGACCGCTGGGGCGCAATCCTGTTCGTGACGGGTAGCCTCACGGAGGGCTGGGACGGCGACAACGCGCCCATGGGGGTGTATGTGGTGCGCGTGCGCCACACCGACCCGGACGGCACGGAACACATCGTGCGCGCGGCCGTGACGCTCGTGAGGTGAGCAGTAGCCAGGGATCAGGGGACAGGGGTCAGTAATCAGTAATCAGTGAATAGTGAATAGTGACAGGGACAAGGGATTGCTTTTTCCGCATTGCTTTATAACTATTAATTATTAACTGTTAATTATTAATTGTTAATTGTCTCCTGTTTACTTTTTTCGTATCTTTACCGCCGAATTTATTAACACTTTAAAATTCCAATCATGATGAAAAAGATCTTTATTCCCTTCAGCCTTTTAATGATGGCCATCCTCCCTGTTTTCGCACAAAACAGCCATTGGGAATACCAAAATTTCAACCCAACAAGTGCTGTTACTGTGGTGCATTCCAATAGAAAAGCGTACCTTTTTCAGGCAAATACAAATCAAATATATGTTTCTGTCATTGATCCCCTTACAATGTTAACAGTTAACGATGACTATGGTTCCTTACTTCCTGCCACGTTGTCGCTACAAGGAGCTTACGAAGACTTCAATGGAGATATTGTGATCTATGGCAGTTATAACAATTATCCCGCTGTGGCCTTATATGATCCAGGAGCACACATAATCAAACATTATGCCGTTGATACGCAACATAGCGGAAGTCGCTTCATTGATGGATGCTGTGGCTATAGCATTTATGGAAATATGATAAATATGTTAGTGATGGAATATGACGGTATCATCGTTGCGGTTGATTGGACGAGCATTGGGTTAAACCCCAGTGGAACAATAGTGAATTTAAGAACTTTAGAAGCGGGAAAATATGACCGTATCACTGATGTGGCCTGGGATTCCTATAATTCCTGCTTTGCTACTGCTGGGCACCAGTATTCAGGTCTGAATCCACAACTTTTTTTGATGGGATTCCAATACGACAATTCCAATAATATTTTTTTATGCTCACCTCCGTTTTCATGGGATTTGCATAACCCAACGAATTTCGGTTATGCAGAATACCGCACAAATTTAGAGATACTTAACAACACAGATATTGTTGTCGGTGTTTCTGTTCGTGATCAGAACGGGGATGACTGGTTTTGGCTTTCAAATATTGGGTATTACTCTATTGTCAACAATTCTTCTATATTTCTTTTTCCGGTACCTAAACTCTTTATGTCGGACATGAAATTCGATAAAAGTCAGGCAATGCTGACCATTCTTGGAAAATCGAACCTTTGCAACGTGAACTATATTGCACAAGTGAATCCATTTATGTTATCGGGAATGACAACTGCTCCAATTACAGGAAGTACAACTCTCTTCACATGCTATTATAACCAAATTCCCTTTTATAGTAATGACTTGTTTCTGCAAAAATTGGAACTTAATCCATATAGTTGTAACCACATACTTGCTACAGGAACTTATAACAGCAATGAAGCATATATAACCGAAACGTATGATATTTCCCAAAGTATATGCGATTATCCTATGAATCCTAAAGAACAAAATGCTTATACTAACACATGTTCAGTCTCATATCAACAAGATTATGTAAACGCACAGGTTTTTAACTTTAATGTTCAGTTGTGGCCACAACAATCCTTGACATCCATGTGTTCCTGTTTGGACAATCGCCCCTGCGGTTTAAAAAAAATGGATTCTCCCAAAAACATGGTCGTAACAAAAGGTAAGAACATAAATGTAGTAGATAACGGTATTTTAGTGTTTGAAGGCTTTTCGTCTGAAGTGGATTATATGGTTTACGATGCTTTAGGACGAATCATAATGGATGGAACAACGTACAATGGAACCTTAAATCTCCATCTCTACAACACTGGCTTCTACATCATTACAGCCAAGGACCAGCATGGTAACGCTTTGACCAGAAAGTTTATCTATACCCGCGAACAATAATGAAACGGATATTCCACATATTATTGTTTTTAATCCTGACCTTGGCGGCTTCTGCCCAAGAAGAGTACCTCAAAGGCCGGGATTTTTGGACGACATCCGGATGTGTTTTACACAAAACATTTTTGGGAGAAGATACTTGTTTGTTGTATATTGTTGGTGATACGGCCTGTACAGGCTATGTGGAGAATCCGAACACGAACTATTATCAGCCCTTCTCTGTAGTACCTGGAACTATTACGGAAGTGAAGGTGCCAAGCCAACACAGTATGATGAGAGTACTACCCAACAATGTTTTTACGGAAATTGATACTGTGCAATCTCGAGGAATACATATTGTAACTTCTAAATATGTTTTTGTCTCCCAACTTACAAAAGTGATTGTAGGGGGTACACCGTTCATCTTGGTTAAAGATAGAGTAAAGCCCTCATACCTGCAATCTTCGTCCATTTATTTTCCTGACACTGAATGTTTGTGTCCTCCAGATCCTTTTCACGTTATGGCTATGGAGGATAGTACGGAAATCTCCATACTTAGAAGCAACACGGTAGTATCCAGGCATATCCTCCAAAAAGGAGATATTTTAACTTATAGGTCGTTTCACGATTTCGTCGCAGTAGAGGATAGCGGATATGTTTATGCAATAAAGAGCAACTGTAAGCCAATATATTTCTTCTATTCCTCTTTCACTTCACAAAGACGATGTACCTATGATTCCAAAGACAGGGATGAGAAATATTATATTTCAAAGAGATATATTAATCATCAATTTACAAAAGAAATAAACATCCCAAGTAGTCTTGCAGTTTTTAACATAGTGGAATTTTACGATGGTATCAATGCTTTGAGCACTTTTTCTCATTACATAGGTAATGCTATATCTTTAGGATACCGTTCTGGCATGATTGCCGATTGTGGTTTTTTTCATTATCCTTCGTATTTATGTGCAAATGAGGAGCCCAACTATGTTATAAACTATACTATTTACCAAAATAACGGACAGTCTGCTGCAAAATACCATCCTCCAACAAATTATTTCGTCAAATCCTGCTGGATCCCTACCTCCACCAACGAAATCCGCGAAACGCCCAATGACACCAACTATGCCGACCTGCTCATATACGTACACGAGGACGGCCTCCACTCCACCACCCTCAACGGGCAGCCCATCCCCGCCTCCGCTTTCGATAGCATTCCCTATACCAACCGTGAGTACTGGGTGACGCAGTTTGCCTACTACAACCAGTACATTCCCCCATACTTCAAGATCGAGAACCCCCACGGCTTCCATGCCGACCTCGACGAGATTGCCTACCAGCCCGCTCCGTCATCACCATCAGAACCTCACCGTGTATTTGTTACAGGCCTTCTGCAGAGTTCTTCCGGCGAGGCCTACGAAGACCTCGACTTCGCACACAACAACCTCTCGCCCCACGACTCGGCCACGGTCTATCGGTGCGTGGGCGACACACTGCTCCTGGACGCCAACACGCAGTGGGATTCGGTGCCCTGCCTCTGGACCCTGGACGGCACGGACTACCCCGACATGCCCATTGTGGCGGTGCCGCTCTTGGACACGGGCCGCCATGTGGCTCGCCTTATCCTCTACGGCAACCCCGACTGTCCGGATACCGCCACCACCTTCGTGCAAGTGCTGCCCCCGCCGGTGCTGCCCCTGCACGCCGACACCACCCTCTGCCGCGGCACACAGCTCTCCGTATGGGACGAGAACGCCATCCTCTACCGCTGGAGCAACGGGGCCGCCACGCCCTCCATCACCATCGATTCGGCGGGCTTCTACTCCGTGACCGTCACCAACCGCGGATGCACGGCCCACTCCGACAGCGTGCTCGTGGACCTGTTCCCGCAGTCGGCGGTGGACTTCGGCGCCGACACCGCGCTCTGCTCCATAGCCACGCTCATCCTGGACGCAGGACAGCCG
>JAEEGL011217356.1_pt1 | contig 33169 bp, 30 predicted proteins | sample 9134231 | NCBI WGS metagenome assembly JAEEGL01 (sample SAMN16246548, study PRJNA631951) | gut metagenome | biome: gut microbiome; feature: rumen; material: fiber-attached | host: Bos | place: Iran: Karaj | collected 2018-10 | reverse complement strand
GTCGCGGAACTTCTGGATCGGTGCCTCGTCGTTCTCGCTGAAATTACCCGACACGAAGCCCTGTGTCTTGATGATGATGGTATCGACCAGCGCATGATCCTTCTCCGGGGTCATCGTCTTGGCGAGCTCGTCGGCCTCGGCCAGTACGTTACGCCCTGCACCGACACCCTCGGGGAACTGGAACTTCGCCCATTCCTCACGGGCACCCTCACGCTTCAGGATATAGATGTCGAAGTAGGCGAACTCGGCATAGTTGAAGTAGAGGTTGGTGGAACCGTTGGGATTGTTGTGGAACAGATCGGTGCGCGCCCAGTCGAGCACAGGCATGAAGTTATAGCAGATGCAGTGGATACCCTCTGCGGAGAGGTTGCGCAGGGACTCCTTATAGACCTCGATCTGATGGTCGCGGTCTGGTCCTCCGTATTTGATCGTCTCCACCACGGGCAGACTCTCTACGACGCTCCAGCGCATGCCGTAGCTTTCAATGTATTCGCGCAAGTCGCGGATCTTCTCACGCGTCCATACTTCTCCGAGGGGAACATCGTGCAAGGCTGTGACGATGCCCTCTACACCGATTTGCTTGAGCATGGCAAGTGTGATCTTGTCTTTCTTGCCAAACCATCTCCATGTTCTTTCCATATCTGATTTGTTTTATATTTGTTAGAATGGGTGCAAAATTAGTAAATTCCCGGTAAAAGCGGTTGTCTTTTTAGCTCATTTTCTTTTGTATTTGTTCATTCCGGGTGATTTCCCGACGATGAGCTGACGGGTGTCCAGAGGTTTATGCGCTTTATCGATATCCTTCCCATGATCCAGTGGGGCGCTCTCGTTGCCGTATCTGTCGACGGCGGTCACGGCATAGTAGAGGGTGCGCCCTTGGTGGGGCACATGGAGTGAGCATGCTCTCTGTCGGGTGACAAGGAGGTTGCGCGCCTCACGGGTGTCGACGGGATAGGTGTCGGAGGCATATACATTATATAATAGGTAGTCGGCTCCGGAGTGGTCCTTGGCCCCATACCAGGACAGTTGGTCGGTCGTCATGCCTCGTTTGACCTGAAGGACCTTGACCGGGCTAGGCGCCTGGCGACGGGCCCATGTCATAGGTGGGATGAGGGAAGGGTATTGGTTAAAGTGTCTCGTGAACGAATAGACGCCTTTCGTATTGTCAGTAAAGAATTTAGAACGGAAGAACGTGTATCCGAGGCCTTGCGCCCTCAGCACACTCATCTCTCGCTGGACGATGTCGAGACTCCAGTCTTTCTCCCTCGGATGAAGCATATAGATGGCCAGTCCGGGTGCCACGATGCGCCCGTAGCTATGCTCTTTCCAGTCGACCGTGAACGGGAAGAAATGATGGCCCTGGAAATACATCATCGGGAAGAGTGCGTCCATCAGTCCGTCGCGCAGCCACCCTTGAGCATCCTGGCACACCGTCGTGTAGGCGTTCCATCCCGCACTCTGATAACGACTCAGGTCATCGAACTTACCGATAGGTGAGCAGGACACTTTTACCCAGGGTTTCTCGGCTTTGACTTGTGTGCTAATTTTCCTGACAATGTCAGTGATGTACTGGCGCCCCTGCTGCCGACTTACCTTCAGCTTCCATGTCTCCGGGTAACGGATATAGTCGAGGTGGATGCCGTCGACATCATAGCGACGTGTGACCTCGCGGCAAAACTGTGCCAGATAGTCGCCTGTCTGCGGCATCTCGGGATTCATGTAACCCTCCTCGCCGATCCTGCGTATCAGTCCCGGGAAGCGTGAGCGCATCCGTCGGCAACCGTCAGTGTTCCATTTGCCTACGGGCAGGGTGACGATCCACGCATGACACTCCATGCCCCGCTTATGGCACTCGTCGATGCAGAACAGCAGCGGGTCGTAGCCTGGCGAGGAGCCAGGGGTCCCGGTGACGCACACGTCCCACGGTTCCATGGTCGAGGGAAAGACCGTGGTGGCTCTGACACGCGCTTGGAAGAGTACGGTGTTGATATTGGCGCGCTGCAACTGGTCCAGGATGGCAATCATCTCCTGTCGCTGTTGGGTGGGCGAGTAGGAGTGTGGCCAGTCGATGCCACCGATGGTGGTGAGCCAGACGGCTCTTACTTCGTGTTTGGGAGTCTGTGCGAATAGGGTCTGCGTCAGCAGAAGGATAAGGGTTATGCGTATGATTGTCTTCAAAATAAAACGTCTTCTATAAATTTTTTGGTGCAAAGTTAGCAGATTTTTTCCATTTCTCAAATAAAAACATTACTTTTGCAAGCAAAAGATTCATAAAATAAATTTCAAGCAATGATTTCTTTTGTGTTGAGCCTTGTCGCTCTTGTGTTGGGCTATCTGCTGTATGGACGCTTCGTAGAACGAGTGTTCGCGCCTGATGGTCGTGTGACGCCTGCCGTTGCCAAAGCCGACGGGTTGGATTATATCGTGCTTCCCAACTGGAAGATCTTCATGATTCAGTTTCTTAACATTGCTGGTACAGGACCAATCTTCGGTGCCATCATGGGTGCGAAGTTCGGACCTGTGGCCTACCTATGGATCGTCTTCGGATGTATCTTCGCCGGAGCCACCCACGACTATCTCTCAGGCATGCTCTCCATGCGTCATGGGGGTGCTGGACTGCCGGAGCTGATCGGTCATTATCTGGGTAAGACCACGAAGAGCGTGATGCTGGTGTTCACGGTGTTGCTGCTTGTCATGGTAGGTACGGTGTTCGTCTATTCGCCGGCAGAGATCCTGCATTCCATTGGCGGTGAGACGATGATGTGGGTCATTATTATCTTTGCCTATTATATCGTTGCTACGATGCTGCCTATCGATAAGATCATCGGTAAGGTATATCCGCTGTTCGCCTTCTCGCTGCTGTTTATGGCGGGCGCACTGATGGTCTGGCTCTTCCTGCATTGGCCCACAGTGCCTGAGCTCTGGACGAACCTCTATAATATGGGTGCTGCCACAGAACCGGATAAGTGGACGGACCAGATATTCCCTTGTCTGTTTATCACCGTGGCCTGTGGCGCCATTTCCGGTTTCCACGCCACGCAGAGTCCACTGATGGCCCGTTGTATGGCGAGCGAGCGCATGGGGCGCCCCATCTTCTACGGTGCGATGATCACCGAGGGTATCGTGGCCCTCATCTGGGCGACCGTGTCGGCCTGGTTCTTCTATGGTAACCCAGCCCCCGGCTATGAGTTGATCGAGGCCGCCACCAATGGCTTCCATACGTCAGCTCCTGCCGTCGTCAACCTGGTGTGCAACGACTGGTTGGGTGTGGTTGGTGCCGTCCTGGCGATGCTGGGTGTGGTGGCTGCGCCCATCACCTCTGGTGATACCGCCTTCCGTTCTGGTCGTCTGATCGTGGCCGAGTGGCTGAAGCTCGATCAGCGTCCCATCCCGAAGCGACTGTATATCTGTGTGCCGATGTTCGCCTGCTCTATCGCTATGCTCATCTGGCAGATTGAGAACCCCGATGGCTTCAACACCATCTGGCAGTATTTCGGTTGGTCGAACCAGGCGCTGTCGGTATTTACGCTCTGGACGCTCACGGTCTATCTGGTGCGCCAGAAGAAGCCTTTTTGGATTACCCTGATTCCGGCGCTCTTCATGACGACCGTCTGCTCTACGTTCCTCTTCGTGTCGAAGCAGACCTTCCATCTGCCGGCACCCGTCGGCTATGGTCTCGGTCTCACCTGTCTGGTGGTGGCCATCCTCTGGTTCTGTCTGTGGTACAGATCCCTGAAAAACGAACAATAATTAAGTAACTAAATACAATACTTACAATCATGAAAAAATTAATGATGACAGTTGTCGCCCTTGTGATGGCGATCAGTGCGAACGCACAGTATCTGAACGACTCGGAAAAAGTGTTCTACGAAGGCAAATGGTATATCGGCGCTTCCGCCTCAGGGCTCGACCTGAGCTGGCATGAGGCCTACGACTGGAAACTGAATCTCGACGTGAAGGGCGGTTATCTGTTTACAGACGACTGGATGATCACCGCCAAGGTGGGTCTACAGGCTCAGACCGACTGCTCGAGTGCCTATCTGCTTGGAGCAGGTATCCGCTACTATTTCGAGAGCTGCGGCATCTATCTGGGTGCCTCGGGCAACTACCTGCACAGTGCCGACTATAACGATTTCCGTCCCGAGCTGAATGTGGGCTATTCCTACTTCCTCTCGCGGCATATCACCCTTGAGCCGGAGGTGTATTATGAATATAGCACCGACAGCCACGAGCGTTCCGGTTTTGGAGTCCGTGTGGGTTTTGGCCTCTATTTCTAACCCCGAAACTAAAATAAGAACAATACAATGTTAAGTGTAGAAGAACTTGTTGACAGACTGATTGATCTGTCGTTTGCCGAGGATATCGGCGATGGTGACCATACCACCCTTTGTTGTATTCCCGACGATGCTATGGGCAAGTCGCGCCTGCTCATCAAGGAAGACGGCATCCTCGCAGGTGTCGAGATCGCTAAGGAAGTGTTTCACCGCTTCGACCCCGAGATGCAGGTCGAGGTGCTCATGCAGGACGGTGCCCGTGTGAAGAAAGGCGATGTCGCCATGATCGTCACAGGTAAGATACGCTCACTGCTCCAGACGGAGCGCCTCATGTTGAACATCATGCAGCGCATGAGTGGTATCGCCACGATGACGGATAAGTATGTGCAGCGCCTGAAGGGCACCCATACCCGTGTGCTCGACACCCGGAAGACCACCCCGGGCATGCGTATGCTCGAGAAGCAGGCCGTGAAGATCGGCGGTGGCTGTAATCATCGTATCGGTCTCTTCGACATGATCCTGCTCAAGGACAACCATGTCGACTTCGCTGGCGGCATCACCAACGCCATCGACCGCTGTCACGCCTATCTCAAGGAGAAAGGGCTTGACCTGAAGATCGAGATCGAGGTGCGCTCGTTCGACGAGCTGCAGCAGGTGCTCGATCACGGTGGGGTGGACCGTATCATGCTCGACAACTTCTCCGTGCCCGACACGAAGAAGGCCGTCGATATCATTGGTGGCCGCTACGAGACAGAGTCGAGTGGGGGCATCACCTATGATACGATCCGCGACTATGCCGAGCAGGGCGTCGATTTTATCTCTGTGGGAGCCCTTACTCATTCGGTGAAGGGACTCGATATGTCATTTAAAGCTTGCTAAACAAAAAGATGAAGAAGATATTACTGATGGCAGGTCTGGTACTGGTGAGCGCCGGTGCAGCTGCCTGTACAAATTTTATCGTAGGAAAGAAGGCTTCGGCCGACGGGTCGGTGTTCGTGACTTATAATGCCGACTCATATGGTGCTTTCATGCCCCTCTACCATTATACGGCAGCCAAGCATGCTGCCGGCGACATGCGTAAGGTCTATGAGTGGGATACCAACAAATACTTGGGCGAGATTGCGGAAGCACCTGAGACATGGAACGTTATAGGTAATAGCAACGAGTGGCAGGTGACCATCGGTGAGACTACCTTCGGTGGACGTGAGGAGATGGCCGACTCGACAGGTATCATCGACTACGGCTCCCTCATCTATATCACCCTGCAGCGCGCCAAGACCGCCCGTGAGGCGCTCCAGATCATGACCTCGCTCGTCGAGCAATACGGCTATTACTCCGAGGGTGAGACCTTCTCTGTGGCCGACAAGGACGAGGCCTGGATGCTCGAGATGATGGGTTGCGGTCCCGACCGTACGAAGTCGAAGGAGCGCACCGTGTGGGTGGCTGTACGCATCCCCGACGATGCGATCGCCGCTCATGCCAACCAGAGCCGTATCACCAGGTTCCTCGACGGCCGTTATGTACAGGTGAGGATGAAGGATCTGCAGAAGAAGTATCCTGTTAATGGCAAGAAGGCCGTACCTAACCTTGTGGTGTATAGCGACAACGTGGTCAGCTACGCTCGTACGATGGGGTGGTATGAGGGGAAGGATGCCGACTTCAGCTACAACGCTGCCTACGCCAAGCCCGACTTCTCTGGCCGCCGTTATTGTGAGGCCCGTGTGTGGAGCTTCTTCAACCGCTTCAGCGACGATTTCTCCGAATACCTGCCTTATGCTGCCGGTATCGAGAAAGACGCCAAGGAGATGCCGCTATGGATCATCCCCAATAAGAAGATGGGTCTGCAGGACCTCCGCGATGCGATGCGCGACCACTATGAAGGCACCCCCTTCGCCCTCGACACCAATATCGGCGGCGGCATCTATGAGATGCCATACCGTCCGTCACCTCTCTCCTTCAAGGTCGATGGTAAGGAGTTGTTCAACGAGCGTCCCATCTCTACCCAGCAGACCGCATGGTCGTTCATCTCACAGATGCGCAGCACAATGCCCCGTGAGGTAGGCGCCTGCTTCTGGTTCGGCAACGACGATGGCAATATGGTGGCCTATACCCCGATGTACTCATGTATCACCCGTCGCCCGAAGTGCTTCGCCGGGGAAGGTGCCGACGATGTCACCTTCTCGATGGATAACGCCTTCTGGGTATGCAACTGGGTGAGCAACATGGTCTATCCTCGTTACTCGATGATGTTCCCCTCGCTGAAGGCCGTGCGCGATTCGCTCGACGCTTCTTATAGTCAGCTGCAGCCCGAGATCGAGGCCAAGGCCCTCGCTCTGCCCACGGCCGAGGAGCGCGTCAAGTTCCTCACCGACTATAGCTGTCAGAAAGGCGACGAGATGATCGCCCGTTGGCAGCAACTCGCCTTCTTCCTCATCGTGAAGTACAATGATATGGCCGTGAAGCCTACTGACGAGAACGGAACCTTCAAGCGCAACCAGTATGGTGGCGGTGCCCGTGTCCAGCGTTCCGGCTTCCCTGAGTCATACGCCCGTGAGCTGTTGAAGCAGACCGGCGACAAGCTCCTTGTTCCCGTCGAAGAGAAGAAGTAGTCTTTACGTTATCATTGACGACAACCATGGACAATAGCAAACCTGACTTTTGGAAAGAATGCCCACAAATATTAAGTAACTGGCATAATATTTTTTATATATTGTCAGGTGTATTGGCATATTTTATGGCTAAAGAAGCTGAAACAGGCTATTCTGTATTAATTGCTTTGTTTGTGGTTGTCGTATTATATGCGGTTAGTTATTTTGTTAGATATCGTCGTTATTCGAGAGAAAAGGATCTACCGAAAACAAATGATCAGGACTCAGACCAAGACTACCATACCCTATCTGTAGTTTACGATCGTCGTGATAACAATGGGAAGAATTATTGTTTATTTACAAGAACTATCGAAAGTAAAGTTTATAAATTAAAATACATTAAGTATAGATACAGCGTTTTGGGACAAAGTGATAAACCAAATGTAAGCTCTTCGACACACGACATCTCATATAAGATATTGCCTAAGAACGAAGACGGATGGGATGTCATTCTGATTCTTTTCAAGAAACCATTACGGAAAGGTGAAATTGCGGAGTTCTCGATAGAAATGAACGGAACGAACTGTAGAGATTTGCAGTTTTGCCGAGTTAACACACCTATTAAACAGGTGGTCTTTGATATCAAATTGGTAGGTAAGCAGTCTGCCCCTGATGCTGAACTCATCATGATTCCCATTGATGGGAAAACAGTGAATGTGGTTGATAAGAAAGAGACGGTGAGGTTTCAAAGGAAAACGAGTCGTTATTATATCGAAATACCAAACCCGCAATGTGGTTATACCTATCAACTGAACTGGGGTGAAGAGATCAAGAAAAAGAAATCGAGGAAAAAGATATAAGGTTAAGGGGAGTGGCGATCCCCTTTTCTTATGTCTGACAGTGTGATACGACGACAAAATATATTTCGTTTTATTTGGTTTTTCGCTTGATTTGAAGTAACTTTGCACCCACTTTTAGTAATAAAGTGAGAGAATGACTGTAAGGAATCAAAAAAGGCGTTGGCACTGTTTGTCAGGACAGGAACCCACGGAGATGGATAAGACCATCATGTACTGGGAGAACAAAGGAAAACTGGTGCCTACACGTGACCTGATCAAGACGCCAGAGCAGATAGAAGGTATCCGCAAGGCAGGCGTCGTAAATACCGCTGTGCTCGACACGGTGGCCAAGGAGATTAAGGCTGGCATGAACACACTGGAGATAGACCGGATATGCAGACAGGTTTGCGAGGAAAACGGGGCTATCCCAGCCTGTTTGAACTACGAAGGTTTCCCTATGTCGGTGTGTACATCGATCAATGAGGTGGTGTGTCATGGTATCCCTAAGGAGGAGGATGTGCTGGAAGAGGGCGACATTATCAATGTGGACTTTACGACGATCCTTGATGGATATTATGCCGATGCTTCGCGAATGTTTATTATCGGAAAGACAACTCCCGAGAAGGAACAGTTGGTACGTGTGGCGAAGGAGTGTCTGGAGATCGGTATGGAGGCTGCTAAGCCCTACGGTTTTGTGGGGGATATCGGTCATGCGATAGAGAAACACTGTAAGAAATATGGCTATGGCATCGTGCGTGACCTGGCCGGGCATGGTGTGGGACTGAAGTTCCATGAGGAGCCCGACGTGAACCACTACGGTCATCGGGGAACGGGCATGCTGCTTGTGCCTGGAATGGTCTTTACGATTGAACCGATGATCAATATGGGCACATGGCGCGTGTTTATCGATGCTGATGACCCATATGGCTGGGAGGTGATCTCTGAGGATGAGCAACCGAGTGCGCAGTGGGAACATACGCTGGTGATGACGGATCATGGTGTGGAGGTACTGACGTACTAACTTTGAAGTTTGAGATGGGTGATATATATATATTAGGTATAGAGTCGAGTTGTGACGACACGTCGGCAGCCGTTCTGAAGAATGGTGTGCTACTCTCGAACGTGACGGCCTCGCAGGCTGTGCATGAGGCGTATGGTGGGGTGGTGCCTGAACTGGCATCGCGTGCCCATCAACAGAACGTGGTGCCCGTGGTGGATCAGGCGATCAAACGGGCTGGAATCACGAAGGAACAGTTGTCAGCGGTGGCTTTCACGAGGGGACCGGGCCTGATGGGCTCGTTGCTTGTCGGCGTGAGCTTTGCTAAAGGCTTTGCACGTTCTCTTGGTATTCCGATGATCGACGTGAACCACTTGCAAGGACATGTGATGGCGCATTTCATCAAGGAGTCGGAGGACGATCAGCATCAGCCGCCCATGCCGTTCTTGTGTTTGCTCGTGAGTGGCGGCAACTCGCAGATCGTGAAGGTGAATGCCTATAACGATATGGAGGTGCTGGGACAGACCATCGACGACGCGGCTGGTGAGGCCATCGACAAGTGCTCGAAAGTGATGGGACTGGGGTATCCGGGTGGTCCGATCATCGACCGTCTGGCGCGTCAGGGAAACCCGAAGGCGTTTAAGTTTGCTGAGCCGAACATCCCGAATCTGGACTATAGCTTCTCGGGACTGAAGACCTCGTTTCTCTATTCCATGCAGAAATGGGTGGCTGAGGATCCTGACTTCATCGAGCACCACAAGGAGGATATCGCTGCCTCGCTGGAGTGGACCATCGTGGACATCCTGATGAAGAAACTGAAGAAGGCCGTGAAACAGACGGGGCTGACGCATGTGGCTGTGGCTGGTGGCGTGAGTGCGAACAACGGACTCCGCAATGCGTTCTATGACGCTGAGAAACGATACGGTTGGACGATCTATATACCGAAGTTTAGTTATACGACAGACAATGCTGCCATGATCGGTATCGTGGGGTATTACAAGTATCTGGATCAGGTGTTCTGTGGGATCGACGCACCGGCCTTCTCGAAGGTCACGTTCAAATAGCAGACAATAACAAGTTGGAGATATGGATTTTGGAAGTAAGATAACCAGTAGGGAGATCAGTGAGATCCTCTGGGAGACTGAGAGAACGGTAGGTACAGCGGAGAGTTGTACGGGTGGACGTATCGCAGAGGCTATCATCGCCGTACCTGGTGCGTCGAAATATTTTAAGGGCGGCATCATCTCGTATGTCGACGAGATCAAGGAACGTCTGCTGGGTGTGGATCCGCAGGTGCTGGAAGAGAAAACGGCTGTGTGTGAGGAGGTTGCCATCGCTATGGTGAGGGGCGCCTGCAAGGCTCTGGAGACCGACTACGCCATCGCCGCCACAGGATTCGCAGGTCCTACGGGGGGTACGAAGGATATCCCTGTGGGGACCATCTGGTTGGCTTGCGGTACACCTGATCATGTGGTGACCAAGAAGGTGGAACAGGACTTCGGACGCGACATTAATCTGGCCATCGCGACCAACAACGCGATGGAGATGTTTTTGCAGTTCCTCAAAGACGAAGATGCCCCTAGACCCGTCCGAGAAGGTTAAAAAACATTAATTCTTTGTTTTTCCAATCGGGCAATGAATTGAATATCAATTAAAATGTGTAATTTTGCACCCTGTTTGGAATAAGTAAGTGTAAACAACAAGAAAAAGTAGATAGAAATGTCTAAGATTTGTCAAATTACAGGAAAGAAGGCACAGATAGGTTGCAATGTGTCTCACTCAAAGCACCGCACGAAGAGAAGCTTTGACGTAAACCTTTTCAGCAAGAAATTCTACTACGTAGAAGAGGGCTGCTGGATTCAGTTGAAGATTAGCGCTGCTGGTCTTCGTATGATTAACAAGGTAGGTCTTGACGCCGCCCTGAAGCAGGCTGTTGCCAAGGGATTTGTGGACTGGAAGGACATTAAAGTGATAGGAGACTAAGAACATGGCAAACAAGAAAGCAAAGGGTAATCGCGTACAGGTGGTTCTGGAGTGCACTGAGCATAAGAGCAGTGGCATGCCGGGTACAAGCCGCTATGTGACTACAAAGAATCGCAAGAATACGCCGGAGCGTATGGAGCTGATGAAGTATAACCCCATCCTGAAGAAGATGACTCTTCACAAGGAAATTAAATAATACGACTGAAGTATGGCAAAGAAAACCGTCGCTACCCTCCATGAAGGCTCTAAGGATGGTCGCGCTTACACAAAGGTAATCAAGATGGTGAAGAGCCCGAAGACGGGTGCTTACGTCTTTGATGAGCAGATGGTTCCCAACGAGGCCGTTAAGGACTTCTTCAAGAACTAATTATTTTTTTAGATAAAATAAGAGGTCGCAAGTCAATTTGCGGCCTCTTTTTTTGTACATCTCATTAAAATCTATTATCTTTGCACACGTAATATATTGTGACATGGGAATATTTGGAATCTTTGGTAAGAACAAAAAAGAGACCCTAGACCGAGGACTTGAGAAGACGAAGACTAGTGTCTTCGATAAACTGACACGTGCGGTAGCAGGAAAGTCGAAAGTCGACGACGACGTGTTGGACAATCTGGAAGAAGTACTTATTACAAGCGATGTCGGCGTGGATACAACGCTGAAGATTATTCAGCGTATTGAAGAGCGCGTGGCGCGTGACAAATACGTCAGCACGTCAGAGTTGAATGCAATCCTGAGGGATGAGATCGCCGACCTGTTGGCAGAGAATCATACGGAGGATCATGACAACTGGGATCTGCCGGGCGATCATAAACCCTATGTGATCTTGGTTGTCGGCGTGAATGGTGTTGGCAAGACAACTACCATCGGCAAGCTGGCGTGGCAGTTCAAGCAGGCCGGCAAGAAAGTCTATCTCGGTGCAGCCGACACGTTCCGGGCGGCTGCTGTGGAGCAGCTCTGTATATGGGGCGAACGGGTAGGGGTTCCTGTCGTAAAGCAGCAGATGGGAAGTGACCCGGCTTCTGTGGCATTTGACACGCTTTCCAGCGCTAAGGCAAATGGTGCCGATGTAGTGCTGATAGATACAGCTGGTCGTCTGCACAATAAAGTGGGTCTGATGAACGAGTTGAAGAAGATCAAGGATGTGATGAAAAAGGTGCTGCCCGAGGCTCCTGACGAGGTGATGCTTGTGCTGGATGGCTCTACGGGACAGAATGCTTTTGAGCAGGCAAAGCAGTTTGCTGCCGTCACACAGATTACCTCGCTCGCTATCACCAAACTCGATGGAACGGCAAAGGGCGGCGTGGTCATCGGTATCTCTGACCAGTTGAAGGTGCCCGTGAAGTATATCGGCTTGGGTGAGGGTATGGAGGATCTGCAACTCTTTAACAAGCGACAGTTTGTGGATTCACTATTTGACATAAAAGATTGATGGCGAAGACGATTGATATCATATCACTCGGGTGTTCCAAGAACCTCGTCGACAGTGAGGCTCTGATGGGACTGCTGGAAGCTAATGGCTATCAGTGTACACACGATAGCGATGACCCTCAAGGAGATATCGTCGTTGTCAACACATGTGGTTTTATCAACGATGCGAAGGAGGAAAGCATCAATACGATTCTGGAATTTGCACAGGCAAAGTCCGAAGGAAGGATAGAGAGACTCTACGTGATGGGATGCCTGTCAGAGCGCTATCTGGCAGATCTGGAAAAAGAGATCCCAGAGGTGGATGGCTGGTATGGGAAGTTCAACTATCGGCAGCTGCTCAACGACCTGAAGGGTGAGGATTTCGTCGCCTGTGAGGGTAAGCGTCACATAACGACACCGCGCCATTATGCCTATCTGAAAATCAGTGAGGGCTGTGACCGCCACTGTGCCTATTGCGCTATCCCGTTGATAACAGGACGTCACCAGAGTCGTCCGATGGAAGAGATCCTCGATGAGGTGCGCCAACTCGTGGCGGATGGTACGAAGGAGTTTAATGTGATAGCTCAGGAATTGACCTATTATGGCGTGGACATCGATGGTAAGCAGCATATCGCGGAACTCATCGAACGGATGGCTGATATCCCAGGAGTGGAATGGATACGACTGCACTATGCCTATCCTGCTCATTTCCCATGGGATCTACTCCGAGTGATGCGTGAAAAGAAAAACGTATGTAAATATCTGGATATCGCTCTTCAACATATCTCCGATCATATGCTTCTGCGCATGCAACGTCATGTGACGAAAGCGGAAACCTATGAACTGATCGAGCGCCTGCGTCGTGAAGTGCCTGGTATCCATATCCGCACAACACTGATGGTTGGCTTTCCTGGGGAGACAGATGAGGATTTCGAGGAACTGAAGGCGTTCGTCAAGTGGGCACGCTTTGAACGTATGGGTGCTTTTGCCTATTCGGAGGAAGAGGGAACACCCTCGGAACGTGATTATGAGGACGATGTACCTGAGGAGATAAAACAGCGACGACTGGACGGTCTGATGCGTATTCAACAGAATATCAGTGCGGAACTCGAGGCGGAGAAAGTTGGAACCACCCAGAGAATTATCGTTGACAGAAAAGAGGGCGCTTATTATGTCGGGCGCACAGAGTATTGTTCCCCGGAAGTGGATCCAGAGGTGCTGATTCCCGCATCGGAACGGGATCTGACGATAGGTGAGTTCTATGATGTCGTGGTGACTGACTCGGAAGAATTTGATTTGTATGGCTCAACAATCAACTAAAGGTTATGACTAATAAAGACTTTATCTCAGAATTATCGCAGCAGACGGGCTATAACCCCGATGACACGCAGCGGATGGTTAACGCCATTGTGGAGGCGATGGGTGATCATTTCCAGGAGAATGATGCGGTCCTTGTTCCGACATTCGGAACCTTTGAGGTTAAGAAGAAGATGGAACGCATCATGGTGAACCCTTCTACGGGTCAGCGTATGTTAGTTCCACCCAAGTTGGTGCTGAACTTTAAGCCGAATGTAAACTGGAAAGAACGTGTAAAGAATGGAGGAACTGAGTAATGGGAAAGGTGACAATACAAGATATCGCTGTGATACTCAGTGAGCGTCATGGTCTGACAAAGAAAGATGCTTCTGGTTTTGTGGGTGCCCTGTTTGATGTGGTAAGACAGGCCTTGGAGCGGGATAGGATTGTTAAGATCAAAGGATTCGGAACCTTTAAGATCATTGATGTTGATGCACGTGAGAGTGTGAATGTCAACACAGGCGAGCGCGTATTGATAGAAGGGCACAATAAAATCACCTTCACTCCGGATGCCTTGATGAAAGAACTGGTTAACAAACCGTTCTCTCAGTTTGAGACGGTCGTGTTGAATGATGGCGTGGACTTCGAGGACACGCTGAAGACGATGGAGACTGCGAGTGACGAGGTCGAGCTGGAGGAAGTGGCCCCTGCAGGGGAGGCGGTTGCTGAGCCTGTCGAAGCGCAGGAGGCTGTTGAAGCACAGGTTCCATTGGAAGAGGCTGAGCCTGTTGGCGATGTGACACTTGATCCTGCGGCCATGCCGTTGGTCGATTTTGCCTCGGATGCTGAGGAGAATGGCGATGATGCTTCGTTGAACGAGATTGAGGATGAGGATATACCAGAATGGGTGATTGAGCCCTATGTTCCAACGGAGAAGGAAAAGGCTGATGACGAGGCCCTTCGACAAGCGGTTGCTGAGCCCGTCGAAGCACAGGGTCCGTCGGAAGACACTCTTCAGGAAACGGTTGCTGAGCCTGTCGAAGCACAAGAACCTGTCGAAGCTCAGGAGGCTGTTGAGGCTGTTGTTGATGATGGCGAGGCCCTTCGACAAGCGGTTGCTGAGCCCGTCGAAGCACAAGAACCTGTCGAGGAAGAGCCCGTCGAAGCACAAGAGCCTGAGGAGGAAGAGCCTGAGGAGGAGTTTGACGCGGATGCTATTCTGGCTAAATATGACTCTGACGGATCGTCCAGTGGTAAGAAATGGCTGATCGGTATTCTGGCCGCTCTGTTGGGTCTTGCTGGCGGTTACCTGTTGGGTAATTTCCTGCCGCTCTCGAACGTGTTCCCTGAATATCGTCTTGTGTTTGAACGTGTGGATAACGAGAAGGCGAAAGATGAACAGACATTGGAACAGGCTGAGCCTGTGGTTGTCGAAGAGCAGGCTCAGCCTGCGTCAGAGGTGCCATCGTTATCTACTGCAGAGGAGACGAAGGCAGAGAAGTCTGTTGCTCCTGTCGCACCGGTCGCTAAGCCTGAGCCCAAGCCGGCGGCACCTGTTACAGAGAAGAAAACTGTAGTGCCCTCGGCATCTCAGACGGTTGCCGCGAAGGCACCTGAGAAGAAGGCGGATACTCCTGCTGCCGACAAGACGCATGATCAATACGCTGCCATGGATGCCCGCGTGAGACTGGGTGCCTATCGGATTGTGGGTACAGACCATATCGAGAAGGTTAGAGAGGGTGATAACCTGGCTAAGATCGCTCGTCGAACTCTAGGGCCTGACATGGAGTGTTATATCGAAGTTTACAATGGACTGAAAGCCTCTTCACAACTGAAAACAGGGCAGGCTATCAAGATTCCGAAGTTGGAGTGGAAGAAGAAAAAGAAGGCTCAGACTGTGAACTAATAGAGAAAGAATGAAAAAGTTTCTTAAAACTTAGGTTTTAGGGAACTTTTTTAATATTATTTAGATAGGCAAATGAGTGGAAAATCCTTTTATTTCACTACTTTTGCGGTCAAATTAGGAATTTGTAAAGAGTAATTATTATGGCAGAAGCTATTGACATCCGTGAGTTGAATATCCGGATAGAACAACAAAGCGCATTCGTGACAAATCTGACGACGGGCATGGACCGTGTCATCGTTGGTCAGAAGCATCTGGTGGACTCGCTCCTGATCGGATTGCTGAGCGACGGACATATCCTGTTGGAAGGAGTGCCTGGTCTGGCAAAGACCTTGGCTATTAAGACACTCTCGCAACTGATAGCTGCCGACTATAGCCGTATCCAGTTTACACCAGACCTTCTCCCTGCTGACGTGATCGGTACGATGATCTATTCACAGAAGGATGAGAAGTTCCAGGTGAAGAAGGGCCCCGTGTTTGCAAACTTCGTGTTGGCTGATGAGATCAACCGTGCCCCAGCAAAGGTGCAGAGTGCATTGCTTGAGGCCATGCAGGAGAAACAGGTGACCATCGGCAGTGAGACTTTCACGTTGCCCAATCCTTTCCTTGTGATGGCCACTCAGAACCCCATCGAACAGGAGGGTACCTATCCCTTGCCAGAGGCACAGGTGGACCGTTTCATGCTGAAGGTCGTCATCGATTATCCGTCTCTGGACGAAGAGAAGAAGATCATCCGTGAGAATATTGCCGGTGAGATGCCGAGCGTGACACCTGTGACAACTGCTGATGAGATTTTGAAGGCTCGTTCTGTGGTTCGCGAAGTGTATATCGACGAGAAGATTGAACAGTACATTGCTGACATCGTCTTTGCGACACGCTATCCAGAGCGCTATGGCCTGAAAGACTTGAAGGATATGATTTCCTTTGGTGGTTCGCCGCGTGCCAGCATTAACCTTGCCAAGGCTGCCCGTGCTTACGCTTTCATCAAGCGTCGTGGGTATGTGGTGCCTGAGGATGTGCGTGCCGTGGCTCATGACGTGCTGCGTCATCGTATCGGTCTTACCTATGAGGCAGAGGCCAGCAATATCACCAGTGAGGAGATTGTGTCGAAGATAATTAATAAGGTCGAAGTGCCCTAATTGTTAACAGTTGACGGTTTATAGTTTACAGGATGGAAACATCTGAGATCATCAAGAAAGTCCGTAAGATCGAGATCAAGACCCGTGGCCTGAGCTCAAATATCTTCGCAGGTCAATACCATTCAGCCTTCAAGGGCAGAGGTATGGCGTTTAGTGAGGTGCGCGAGTATCAGTTCGGTGATGATGTGCGTGATATAGACTGGAATGTGACGGCGCGTTTTCATCGTCCTTACGTCAAGGTGTTTGAGGAGGAGCGCGAGCTGACGGTGATGCTGCTGATTGACGTCAGTGGTTCGCTGGATTTTGGTACGCAGAAACAGATGAAGCGCGACATGGTGACAGAGATAGCAGCTACGATTGCTTTCAGTGCCATCCAGAACAATGATAAGATCGGTGTCGTGTTCTTCTCAGATAAGATAGAGAAGTATATACCTCCCAAGAAAGGTAGGAAGCACATCCTCTATATCATCCGTGAGATGCTGGACTTCCAACCGGAGTCGAAGCGTACGGACGTGAAGCAGGCTGTGGAATTCCTGTCGAGTGTCCAGAAGCGTCGTACCACGGCCTTCATCCTCAGTGACTTCTACGTGCGGAATGATTTCCAGCAGTCGTTGCAGATCTGCAACAGGAAGCATGATGTCGTGGCTATTCAAGTGTATGACCAACGTGCAAAGGAATTGCCTGATGTCGGATTGATGAAGGTGGTAGATGCCGAGACGGGCTATGAGCAATATATCGATACAAGTTCCAAGCGCTTGCGCCAGGCATACCGCCAGTACTGGATGGGTCGTCAGGCGGAGTTGCAGGAGACCTTCAACAAGAGTAATGTGGACAATGTGAGTATTGCTACGAATGAGGATTTCGTCAAGTCACTAATGCTGTTGTTTAAAAAGAGAAGCTGATGAAGAAGGCGTTGATTCTAATCATAGGCGTTGTGTGTGCGCTCAAGGTGGCGGCACAGGTGTCTGTAGAGGCCAGGATCGACTCTATCGAGATGTTCGTGGGTCAGCAGGTGCATGTGACGCTGACAGCGAATGCCCAGGAGAGCGCAAAGGTGGAGTTTCCACAGTTCCAACCGACACAATATATCACGCCTGGGGTAGAGGTGCTTGGCAGTAAGGAGTTGGAGAAGCAGGAGTTGGACAACGGGTTCGTGGCCCGTTCGATGGTCTATACCCTGACCTCTTTCGATGATACGCTGTACTATCTGCCGCCGATGACCGTGAAGATCGATGGTAAGCCCTATGCCAGCAAGAGTCTGGCCCTGAAGGTGCTGACGATGGAAGTGGACACTGTGCATGCCGATCAGTTCTTCGGCCCTAAGGGCGTGCAGGATAATCCTTTCCAGTGGAGCGACTGGCGTCTTCCATTCTGGTTGAGCGTACTGCTCTTGGTACTGTTGGTGTTCTGCTATTATCTGTATCTCCGTCTGCGCGACAATAAACCCATTATCTCGCATATCAGGATCGTCAAGCATCTGTTGCCGCATCAGAAGGCCATGAAGGAGATCGAACAGATCAAGGCCGACAAGATGGTGACATCGGAGAACTCTAAGGAGTACTATACCAAATTGACGGACACGATTCGTAAGTATATCGAGGAGCGTTATGGTTTCAGTGCGATGGAGATGACGAGTAGTGAGATCATCGCGAAACTGGTGGAGGTGCAGGATGAGGGTGCACTCAGTGAACTGCGTCACTTGTTCCTGACGGCCGACCTCGTGAAGTTCGCCAAATACTCGACGCTCATCAACGAAAATGATCAGAATCTGGTCAGTGCCATCGCGTTTATCAATCAGACGAAGTTGGAGAACATGCCAGTGGAGGAGACCGTAAAACCACAACTCTCCGAGGAAGACCAGCGCTCACAGAAGGCACGTAGGATCCTTAAGACGGTCATCACACTGATCTCCGTAGTCTGTGCCCTGTTGTTCGCGTATGTGATGTATGCTTTTTATCAGTTGTTGAACTAAAGGAAACAAATGAAATTTGCCAATCAAGAATATCTGCTTCTGCTCCTGTTGATCATCCCATATCTGATCTGGTATGTGATGTACAGGAAAAAGACTGAGCCGACGATGCGGATGAGCGATACGTTCGTGTTCCGTTATGCGCCGAGAAGTTGGAAGGTGACGCTGATGCCGCTCTCCCTGATGCTCCGTCTGCTGGCCTTCACGATGATCGTGCTGGTGCTGGCACGTCCGCAGACGCAGAACTCATGGAAGAGTAAGACCGTAGAGGGAATAGATATCATGTTGGCGATGGATGTGTCTACCAGTATGCTGGCCGAGGACCTGAAACCCAATAGAATCGAGGCGGCCAAACAGGTGGCTGCGGAGTTTATCATTGGTCGTCCGAATGATAATATCGGCTTGACCATTTTTGCGGGAGAGTCGTTCACACAGTGCCCCATGACCACCGATCACGCCTCTCTGTTGAATCTGCTCCAGAACGTGCGTACGGATATCGCGGCCCGCGGACTGATCGAGGATGGTACGGCCATCGGCATGGGACTGGCTAATGCGGTGACCCGTCTGAAAGATTCCAAGGCCAAGAGTAAGGTGGTGATTCTGTTGACTGACGGTAGTAACAACCGTGGTGACATCTCGCCGATGACGGCTGCGGAGATCGCCAGGAGTCTGGGTGTCCGTGTCTATACCATTGGTGTGGGAACCAATAACGTAGCACCATACCCGATGCCTGTAGCAGGGGGCGTTCAGTATGTGAATATTCCAGTGGAGATTGACAACAAGACGCTGAGTGAGATCGCTGCTGCAACGGAAGGCGATTTCTATCGTGCCACGAATACAAAAGAACTGCGAAATATCTATAAGGAGATTGACCAGTTGGAGAAGAGTAAGTTGAACGTGAAGAATTTCAGCAAGCGATATGAGGCCTATCAGCCCTTTGCACTCATCGCTGTTCTGGCGTTGCTGCTTGAGATCCTGTTGCGTATAACCATATTCAGGAGGATACCGTAGTATGTTTAGATTTGAAGATCCCACATATCTCTATCTGTTGGTGCTGATTCCCATATTGGCACTGGTCAGGTATGTCTCATATCGAAACCAGAAGAAACGACTTCGTCGTTTTGGAGAACCGGCTTTGTTGAAAGAGTTAATGCCGAACGTGTCGTTTCTCCGTCCCCTCACGAAGTTCTGGATGCTTCAGGGGGCACTTGCCCTACTGATTGTCATGCTTGCCAGACCGCAGATGGGTACGAAGATCAGTCATGAGAAACGCATGGGCATAGAGACCATTATCGCCATGGATATCAGTAACTCGATGCGGGCAGAGGATATCATTCCTAGCCGTCTGGACAGGAGTAAGATGATGGTGGAGAACTTAGTGGATCATTTCACGAACGACAAGATAGGTCTGCTTGTCTTTGCAGGAGATGCTTTCGTACAGTTGCCGATCACGAGCGACTATGTGTCGGCGAAGATGTTCCTGAGCAGTATTGATCCGTCGATGATAGCCACACAAGGTACGGATATCGCTAAGGCCATCAGTATGGCTTCAAACAGTTTTACTCAGGAAGAAGGCATCGGTAAGGCTATCGTGGTTATCACTGATGGTGAGGATCATGAGGGTGGGGCCTTGGAGGCTGCCAAGGCGGCCAAAGACAAGGGGATGCGTGTCTATGTGCTTGGTGTCGGTTCTGTCAACGGCTCACCAATACCTCTGCCAGGGACGGGCGAATATATGAAAGATAATACAGGCAACACTGTGATGTCGGCTCTGAATGAGGAGATGTGTAAACAGGTGGCTCAGGCAGGTGGCGGTGCCTATATCCATGTGGAGAATAACAGCGCAGCCCAGGAACAGTTGGACAGGGAACTGGATAAACTTTCCAAGAAGGAGACTTCCTCAACCATCTATAGTGAGTATGATGAGCAGTTCCAAGCTTTTGGTGTCTTGGCATTGCTGCTGCTGATTCTCGAGGTCTTTATCATGGACCGTCAGAGTCCATTGTTGAAGAGTCTTTCTCTCTTTGGGAGTAAGAAGAAGGTGACGGTCATGCTTCTTCTTTTGATGACATTGACTGCCTCTGCGCAGACCGACCGTCAATATGTGCGTCAGGGAAATAAGTTGTACCGTGGCGGAGACTATCCTAATGCGGAGGTGTCTTATCGCAAGGCTGTCGAGAAGAATGCTCGTAATCCTCAGGCTGCCTTTAACCTAGGTAATGCGTTGATGGCACAGAAGAAAGATTCTGCTGCCATTGAACAGTTCGAGCATGCAGCCAAGTTGGAGACCAATCCTCTTCGAAAGGCACAAGCATATCATAACATGGGGGTTATCTGTCAGACTCATAGGATGTATGGTGAGGCGATAGAGGCTTATAAAAACGCATTGCGCCTGAATCCGAATGATGATGAGACTCGTTATAATCTGGTACTCTGTAAGCATCAGCAACAGAAGCAGCAACAGAAGCAGGATCAGAACAAGCAGAATGAGAATCAGAAAAACGACGATAAGAAAGACCAGCAAAAGAATGAAGAGAATAAGCAGAAGAAGCAGGAACAGCCTAAGCCGCAGATGAGTAAGGAGAATGCGGAACAACTGCTGAATGCTGCTATCCAGAACGAGAAGCAGACCCAAGATAAGATGAAGAAGGCCCAACAGAAGCCGCAACGTCGCGCTATTCAGAAGAATTGGTGATCTGTAGTGAGAAGGAGAATTGAAAAATTGTAAAGGAATAGAAGATGGAAAGATATATAAACATGAAGGTTCAAAGGTGGGTGAAATGGTTTTTACCTTTTTACCTTCTTACCTTTATGCCTTTTAGCTTGCTTGCTCAGACGCTTACAGGATCGGCCCCGTCGCATGTCGCCGTGGGTGAGAATTTCCGTCTGACATACACGGTCAATACCATGAATGTCAGCGAATTCAGGGCCGGCAATATTCCTGAGGAGTTGGAGGTCTTGATTGGCCCGAACAGTTCTACGCAGTCGAGTTATCAGATGATAAACGGACATACGAGCTCTTCTTCGTCTGTGACCTATACTTATATGGTTGTGGCCACGAAAGCTGGTACGTTCACGATTCCTCCTGCTGTTGCTGTGGTAGGTGGTAAGCGCATCACTTCGAAACCTCTGACCATTCGTGCGTCGGGATCAGCACAAGGAAGTAGTTCCCGTCATCAGCGTCAGAGTAACGATGATGAGGGAGGAGAGCTACGGGATGTCGGAAGCAGGATCTCGGGCTCGGATCTCTTTATCAAGGTAAGTGCTAACAAGAAGAGGGTCTATGAGCAGGAGCCGATTCTGCTGACCTACAAGGTATATACGTTGGTCTCGTTGACTCAGTTGCGGGGTGACATGCCGGATCTGAAGAGTTTCTATACGCAGGAAGTGGATTTGCCACAGCAAAAGAGCTTCTCTATCGAGACAGTCAACGGGCGCCCCTATCGTACCTGTACATGGAGTCAGTATGTGATGTTCCCCCAGATGACGGGTAAGTTGGAGATTCCCAGCATCACCTTCGAAGGAATCGTAGTACAACAGAATCGAAATGTTGATCCCTTTGAGGCATTCTTCAATGGCGGTTCCGGCTATGTGGAGGTGAAAAAGAAGATCCAAGCTCCAGGCATTGATATTCAGGTTGATCCCCTGCCTGCCCGTCCGGCGAATTTCTCTGGTGGCGTGGGTAAGTTCAATATCACTGCTCAGTTGAATAAGACAGAGACGAAAGCGAATGATCCGGTCTCTCTGCGTATCATCTTGAGTGGTACCGGAAACTTGAAGCTTATCAAACAGCCGGTAGTCAAGTTCCCCAAGGATTTTGACAAGTATGAGCCGAAGATTACGGATAAGACAAAGCTGACAGCTCATGGTATTGAGGGGTCAATGATTTTTGATATTCTGGCCGTTCCACGCCATCAAGGCAAGTATGAGATACCACCGGTAGAGTTTACTTATTTTGATGTTTCGACGAAGAGTTATAAGACAATCCAGAGTGATGCCTTGACTCTTGATGTAGCCAAAGGATCCGGTGCTGCATCCGTGAATGATTTCTCAGGTCAGGATGTGCAGGAGCTGAATAAGGATATCCGTTATATCAAGATGGGTGACGTGCGCCAGCAGGGACTTGACCGTTTCTTCTTTGCCTCCACCGGTTACTGGATATCTTTGGCCGTACTTGCTTTGATATTCATCTCTCTGTTCATTGTATTCCGTCAGCGTGCTATCGACAATGCCAATGTGACGAAGACGCGTGGAAAGAAAGCTAATAAGGTGGCGACAAAACGGCTGAAGAATGCGGCCAAGCTGATGGCGGGCGATAAGCCGGGAGAGTTCTATGATGAGGTGCTCCGTGCACTATGGGGCTATGTAGGTGACAAACTGAATATACCAGTCGAACAACTCTCTCACGACAATATCAGTCAGCGACTGACGGAGCGTCAGGTAGATGGGAATATCATCAGTCAGTTTATCGGAGCTCTTGATGAGTGTGAGTTTGAACGTTATGCCCCTGGTGATCCGAAAGGAAATATGAACAAAGTGTATGAAAAGGCGATGACTGCCATTGAGAAGATTGAGGAGACGATGAAGAAGAAGGGGCGCAGGGCAGCAAGGATGAAGTTGTTGTTGGTTGTGCTTGTCATCCATCTCCCGTTACTTGCCGGTGCTACGACCAAAGCTGAGGCAGACAGTGCCTATGTACGTGGACAGTACCAACAGGCCATCAAGGATTATGAGGAGCTGCTGAAGCAGGGCGCAAGTGCTGATCTCTATTATAATCTTGGTAATGCTTACTACCGGACGGAGAATATCACGCGTGCAGTCTTGAACTATGAACGTGCTCTTCTGTTTTCTCCCGGTGACCGTGATATCCGTTTCAACCTGCAGATAGCACGGTCAAAGACCATCGACAAGATTGTCCCTGAATCTGAGATGTTCTTCTTTACTTGGTATCGTTCGGTGGTCAACCTGATGAGCGTTGATGCGTGGGCTTGTCTGTCTCTGCTGTCTTTGGCTCTGGTGATTGTCCTTCTGTTGGTCTACCTCTTCTCGGAACGTTTGTGGCTCCGTAAGATCGGTTTCTTTGGCGGAGTTGTGTTGCTTATCCTGTTCGTGATGGGTAATGTCTTTGCTTGGCAACAGCGTCAGAACCTAATGGAACGGAAGGGGGCTATCGTGATGGTTCCTTCCATGGCAGTCAAGAGCACACCAGCGAAGAGCGGTACCGATCTCTTTATTCTTCATGAGGGTACGAAGGTCTTGATTTCCGATAGGGCGATGAAAGGATGGAAGGAGATCCGTGTGGCTGATGGTAAAGAGGGCTGGGTTGAGAGTCATCAGATAGAGGAGATATAGTATGTTCCAGGAAATACTCATGTCGGCAGACAGCTTTCTCTCCGCACTGGTGGAGTATGATAAGGATTTGTTATTGTCTTTGAATGGCAGTGACTCTCTTTATCTGGATCGTGTCATGCGTGTCCTGACGGCTACCGTCACATGGGTACCTCTGTACATTAGTCTTTTCTATGTGGTACTTAACAATAATGATAACTTCCGTAAGGTCATGATGATCTTGTGCGGTGCTGGTCTGTGCGTGTTGTTGGCGGGGACGGTCGATGATATGATTGTCAAGCCGATGGTAGGACGCTGGCGACCTACACATGACCCCGAGATTGGCTTGCTGGTTGATATCGTTGACGGCTATCGGGGGGGGCGCTTCGGTTTCTTCTCCGCCCATGCCTCTAACACCTTCAGTATTGCGGTGTTCTTCTGCTGGTTAGTCAGAAGTCGTCTGCTGTCGCTGGCACTCATACTCTGGTCGTTCACGAACTGCTGGACACGTCTGTACCTTGGTGTCCACTTCCCAGGTGACATTCTGGTTGGACTGTTGTGGGGAGGTCTGGTGGGATCGACCGTCTATTTCCTGTATTATCGCCTATCCAGAAATATGACGTCAAGAAGACGTTTTATTTCTTCACAATATACATCTACGGGCTTCCAGCGCTCCGATTGCGATGTTCCTGTCGCAGTCTTGGTATTTACGTTGGTCTTTGCTCTTATCAAATCTTGTCTTATATGAGTTGTTCTATAAAGGAATCTGATCCCAGACATATCCATATCAGTGACTATAACTATCCGCTTCCCGATGATCGCATCGCCAAGTTTCCCATTGCACGGCGCGACCAGTCTAAGCTCTTACTCTATCGTAACGGTGAGGTAGGGGAGGACGTCTTCTGTCATCTGCCCGACTATCTGCCGAAGGGTGCTCTGATGGTCTTCAATAACACGAAGGTGATACAGGCACGAATGCATTTCCGTAAAGCTAATGCGAATGGCGAGCCTCTTGGTGCGCTGATAGAGGTCTTCCTCTTAGAGCCTGCCGATCCGTCAGACTATGAGCTGATGTTCCAGACAACGGGGCATTGCGCTTGGTATTGTCTTGTCGGCAACCTGAAGAAGTGGAAAGAAGGCACCCTGTCACGCGAGATTGATATCAAGGGAGAGAAGGTTCTCGTGATGGCAACCCGTGGTGCCATCCATGGTACCTCCCATCGGATAGACTTTGAGTGGAAGGCCGCCGATAACTCTCGAATCTCCTTTGCAGAAATTATCGATGCGATGGGAGAACTGCCGATTCCTCCCTATCTGAACCGTGAGACGCAGGAGAGCGACAAGACGACCTACCAGACGGTCTATTCGAAAATCAAGGGAAGTGTGGCTGCACCAACGGCTGGACTTCATTTTACGCCAGAGGTACTGGCTGCTCTTGATGCCCATGGCATCGATCGTGAGGAACTGACATTACATGTTGGTGCCGGTACATTCAAACCCGTGAAGAGTGAGGAGATAGAAGGACATGAGATGCACACGGAATATATCAGTGTACGTCGTTCGACCATAGAGAAACTGATTCGGCACGATGGCAAGGCTATTGCTGTGGGTACCACGAGTGTCCGTACGTTGGAAAGCCTATATTATATGGGAGTGAAAGTGATGCGGAATGCGAATCTGACGGAAGAGCAACTTCATGTGTGTCAATGGGAACCCTATGACAGTCCTTGCGATGTTCCAGCTGTTGAGGCACTGAGAAGTCTGGCCGCATGGATGGATGTCCGCGGTCTTGAGGTACTGCATTCGAGTACGCAGATTATCATTGCTCCTGGCTATAACTATAAGATTGTGAAGATGCTGGTCACCAACTTCCACCAGCCACAGTCTACGTTGCTGTTGCTTGTGAGTGCATTCGTTAAGGGCGACTGGCACAAGATCTATGACTATGCCTTGTCTCACGATTTCCGCTTCCTAAGCTACGGAGATTCTTCTCTCTTGATTCCCTAGAGAATAGTGGTTGTGATATGCCCCATCTGATAGTAAACTATATATCAGATGGGGCATATTTTTTTCTTGTTGTATCATACATTATGCTTTTTTGTATCTAATATGTGTTTTTCTTTCATGATTTCTTGCATTTGTTAGCTTTATTTCTTATATTTGCGGTAATTATCAGCTAGATACGTTAAAAAGTATAAGGTCTTCGTATTATTAAGTATGATTCTTCTTAATGACAATTTATTAATCACAAAAACGAAAAGTCCACTTTGACAATACAAGAATGATCATTAATCAATATAGGTATGATGAATAGAAAGAGACTATCTCGCGGTGTACTGACGGTTATGGCCGTTGTCACCATGGTCGGTTGCTCCAAGAGCCACGACTTGTTTGATGAGTCGGGACATGAGCAGCAGCAGAAAAATGATTATGCCACCAACTTCGTGAAGAAGTACGGTGCTGTAGACCCTGAACAGACGTGGGACTTTGCTCACATGTATCCCACTTACTCTCTCTCTGGTAGCGCAAGTCAAGTAAGAGGTGCGACGCGTGCCGTGGTGAATGCCGACAATAGCTATACGACTATTGGTGATTGGTATGAGGTAGACGTCGAGACCATCGAGTGGATGAAGAAGAGACTGCCCGATGGCTATAATCATGAGGCACTTGGTAATCCTTTCTACATGATTGTACCTCAGAATGAGTTCAGCATTGTTCCTATCTATCAGGGAACGGGCGACTTCGTATGGACCCTGCATCTCGTTGTCGAGGATTTCAACGATCAGCAAGACGATCTGGACATCACGGTGTGGACGAAGAATGAGAATATCCAGAAGAATGAGTCGGGCAATGAAGGCGACTGGCAGGATGTCGGTCCTGTCGACCCTAATACGAACTACCGGACCAGTCGTACTCATAATACAAAGACTGCCAAGTTCGTGCGGGCAAAGCCTATCACGTTCAAGAACCTGCCTGCAGGCAAGAGCATGTATCTCTATCTGTCGAACCTTAAGTCGGGCGTAACTCGTGCTTCTGCATCATCACTGGCTCACCAGATGTTGGCATTAAACATCCATCCTGATTCTGTGCCTAACCTGGACGACGACTACAAGAAGATGATTATCGGTTGTGAGGATCAAGCCGTCTACGAGAAGAGTGACCACGACTTTGAGGATGTGGTGTTCATGATGTACGGTAAGCCCGATGTGCCGGAGATTAAGGAAATCACGGAGCCTGTCAAGGAAACGGTTTCCAAGCGATATATGGTTGAAGACTTGGGCGAGACTGACGATTTCGACTTTAACGACATCGTGGTCGATGTGTTGCAGACCACTACGAAGACTGCTGTCTATAAGATCAACGAAGACGGTACAAGGACGTTCATCCGATTCGAGGGCGATCCCACCGTTACGCAGAACGCCATCATACGAGCCATGGGTGGAACACTTGACTTCGAGATGACCATAGGTTCAACCACGTGGAGTAAGAACGGAAGTGGCTATGCGGTTGGTACTATGGTGAACACTGGAGCCGATGGACAGGCCATCGATTATAATGCTAAGCTGGCTGAGTTTGAGGTGACAGGCTGGAATTCAGAGACCAACAATATCTCTGTGAAAGTTGGCAGCAGGGAAAGTGGTAGTGTTATGACCATCGTCTTCCCAAAGAAGGGTGAGGTGCCTATGATTATCGCTGTGGATACCAACTGGATGAAGGAACGCGTATCTGTGCCTTCTTCATGGTTCACGATTCCCGATGACGATGATGAAGAAGAATAAACCGACGGGTTTAAGATAACAAAAAAAGAGTGCTGAATTTCAGCACTCTCTTTTTTGTAGTCGATAGGGGAATCGAACCCCTATGCCAAGATTGAGAATCTTGTATCCTAACCATTAGATGAATCGACCATCTTCGCACTCTTGGATCAGTCACCCCTGCGGAAGGAGGGGGATTCGAACCCCCGGTACGGGAACCCGTACGGCAGTTTAGCAAACTGCTGGTTTCAGCCACTCACCCATCCTTCCAGAATGCTTCGTGTTAGAAACCGAGGGGCTATCTCCTCAAATGCGGATGCAAAGGTACGGCTATTTTTTCATTCCTGCAAATTTTTCGGCACTTTTTTTTGAAAAAAGTTATTTGAAGGCGACGACCTCTGTCAGTTCCTGGTTCAGATAGAACGTGTTCTGCAGGGTGTCTGTGCCGCGTACATAGCTCATTCTCAGATAGAAAAGATCGTCGGAGTGCTTCTCGGGATAGCTGATGCCTTTTTTGAACAATTCAGCTCCGCGATGGCGCATCAGATGAATGAGGGAGTCATTAACATACCTCGTTGTACCCAGATCAGCAAATTCACGGTCGGACAACAATTCTGGATTCTCTGCGTTAGCCTCGATGAAGGCCTTGACGGTCTTCTCCGCATGATACTGCTGTCCGCATGAGGCGAACAGCAGTACAGTCATACCTATAATATACTTGCCTGACTTCATTTCTGCGGGATGTTTCGGAGTACGTCGAGCAGATGATCCCATACCATCTGTACGGTCGGGATGAGCAAACGCTCGTCGGGTGTATGTACAAATCGGAGGGTAGGGCCGAAGCTGACCATATCGAGGTTGGGATAGCGCTCGGAGAAAAGACCGCACTCCAGACCTGCGTGTATACCGCGGACTACGGGCTCTTTCTTGAATAGTTTCTTATACGACTCCACCACGATCTCGGTCAACTTAGAATCAGCCTTCATTTTCCAGGCCGGATAGCCGTCGCCTGATACCACCTCGGCTCCTGCGAGCTCAAAAGCAGCTCCGACAGTAGCGCACATATTGTCGAGGTTGGACATCACGTTGCTTCGCTGACTTGACAGAATATCGATAGTGGTCTCTGTGGTGTGGATGCTAGCCAGATTGCTCGATGTCTCCACCATACCGCCCAGTGCTTCATCCTGACAGATGGCATAGATGCCGTTGTCGACGGCCTGAACAGCCCAGATGAACTTCTTGGCGACAGCAGGTTCAATAACAGGCTCTGCCTCTGTGCTCTCCATGAACCACACCATCTGCGGGTCTGTCACATGGAACTCGTCCTGCACATCAACGGCAAAGACATTCCAGTCGGCACGTACATTCTCTTTCACATCGTTGGGCACGGCTATCACGAAATAACCGTCACGAGGAATAGCGTTGTGGAGTTTGCCGCTGTGGAACTGTGCCAGTTGTACGCCCTCATAGCGCTTCATGGTCTGCTGTACGAAACGGGCAAGGATCTTAATGGCGTTGGCGCGTTTCTTGTTGATATCATCACCGGAGTGTCCGCCTACAAGGCCTTTGATGGAGCCTTTCAAGAAGAAGCTTCCCTGGGGGGCAGCCTCCCGCTTGAAGGTGAACTGGGCCGTCGTGTTCCGTCCACCAGCACAGCTGACGAAGATCTCGCCCTCATCTTCAGAATCGAGGTTAATCAGGTAATCGCCAGTCATGAACCCTGCTTTCATTCCCTCTGCTCCTGTCAGACCGGTCTCCTCGTCACGGGTGAAGACACACTCGATAGGACCGTGCTCGATATCATCGGATGCAAGGATGGCCAGTTCGATGGCACAACCGATACCGTCGTCGGCGCCTAGCGTCGTACCTTCAGCAGTCAGCCATTCTCCGTCAACGTATGTCTTGATGGCATCCTTGTCGAAATCGAACTCCACATCAACGAGCTTGTCGCATACCATATCCATATGACTCTGCAGGATGACCGTCTTACGGTTCTCCATTCCAGGCGTGGCACCTTTGCGGATAATCACGTTACCAGTCTCGTCGACCTTCGTGTCAAGGCCATGACGCTCACCCCAGCTCTTCAGATACTCAATCATCTTCTCTTCATGCTTCGAGGGACGAGGAATAGTGTTAATCTTCGCAAATTCAGCGAAGACACTAGCGGGTTTTAAATCGTTTTTATTCATTATTAATGATATTTTTTACTGATTTCTTAATAAATTGCTTATCTTTGCACCCGAAAAGGCGTGTTTTGCAGCGCAAAATTACTAAAAAATGATTGAATTACTACTTGTCAGCACGTTAATAATTGCTATAGGAATGGCATTTTTATGCGTTAAACTGATTTTCAGGAAGAACGGTTCTTTCTCCTCTCAGCATATCCATGACTCCGAGGCAATGAAGGAACGGGGAATCCACTGCGTGATGGATCAGGACCGCGAGATGCGTGTGAAGAGCAGGTTCGCCGTTAATGAACGATAAACATTAAACATTAGATAAACAAATGAAAAAGTACATTCTTAGCACACTGGCCATCGCAGCCATGATGGCTTCGTGCAACAATGCAAGTCCTAAGATGGACGAGCAGCCGGCATCGGATGATGCGTCTGCCTCTGGTTTCAAAATCGCCTATGTCGAGGTTGACTCTCTCATGACACAGTACGACTTTGCCAAGGACTACAGCGTGACTCTTCAGAAGAAGTCGAACAATGCCCGTAACACACTTAACCAGAAGGGTACTGCCCTTCAGGCCGCTGTGAACAACTTCCAGCAGAAGTTAAATAACAACGGATTCCAGAGCCGTGAGCAGGCCGCAAGCGTTCAGGCAGCCCTTGAGCGTCAGCAGCGCGACCTTCAGGAACTCCAGGCTCGTCTGGAGAACGAACTCGCAAATGAGACCGCTAAGTTCAATGAGGCACTCCGCGATTCTCTGCAGAACTTCCTTAAAGCATATAACAAGGACAAGAAGTATGACCTGATCCTTTCGAAGGCTGGTGATAATATTCTTCTTGCCGAGAAGAGATACGATATTACCATGGATGTCATCAATGGTCTGAATAAGCGCTATAAGCCAGCCGCAAAGTCGGCCGCTGCTGACACGAAAAAGACTGAGGATAAAAAGTAAGTTTTTTGGGCTAACATTTATGAGAGGTATCTGAGTCCTTCAGATACCTCTCTTCTTTTATGCCTTTCCTGTTCGGCTGTGTCTGGTCTCTATGGTGACCTATATAAAAGAGGTGAAACCGTGTGGTCTCACCTCTTATGAAATGGTAGAATCCGAATGAACTATCTGACCACCTTCTTGCCGTCTACGATGTAAAGACCGGCTGGGAGTTCGTCGAGTGACGTAGCCTGCATGCGGACACCACTCAGGTTGTAGATGCCTTTCGACGTGTCGATCGTCTTGTCGGCCTTGATCCTGTTGATGCCGGTAGGCTCACCTCCTGCAAGTCCGCGTACGAAACCGGCATAGACATGCTTACGATTATAGTTGAGATCCCAGATACCTACAGGCTCGCCACCACGCCAGCCGCTGTTGGCAGGTGCATCGGTGGGGCACCACTGACAGATACCCCACTGCTGGGCTGCAGGTATGAGGCGGAAGTACTCCTTGAAGATCCACTCATAGAGATCGGCCATCTTCTTGTGCTCGTCTTCGGTCAGCTGATCGGTCTTGACAGATCCTCCCCATTTGTTTGAACCGCGGACATAGCCCATGTCCATCTCGCTGATGCGACAGAGCTTTCCACTTGCGGCGATGATCTCAAACATCTTAGTGATATGTTTTTTCGCATTCTCCTGAAGATTGGCATCTTCATAGCAGCTGATATGCATCTGGGTGCCGATGCCGTCGATCTTTGTCACACCGTCGGCTTCCCATTTCTTGATCCAGTTGACGAGGCTCTTCACTTTCTGGTTGTCATCCCAGTCTGACTCCAGGTTGTAGTCGTTGATGAAGAGTGTCAGATCCTCAGGACCATATTTGCGGGCGAGGCGACAAGCCTGACGGATGTAGTCGAGATCGCCCAGATGATCCTGCCAATAGAAAGCGTCGCCACCAACATCCCATGTGCCACTCTTATAGCCCGATGAGTGTTGCAGCTCATAGTTGCCTTCGCCGTCATTTCCTTCGCCGGAGAGAGCCTCGTTGACGAGATCCCATGCCTTCACCTTACCGTCGCAGGCTTCCATCATGCCCTTGATCCAAAGGTCCATCGCATAGACGAGGGTGTCGTGACGCTCCTGTGCGGTCTGGGGAATAGTATGAGCCTGATAGCCCTCAAACTTGATGCTCTTGATATAGATGTCGCCCACGAAGTCGCCGCACTGCAGCAAGAGGAAGTTGTTATCCATCACTGGTGTGTAATCGATAACTACATCCTGCCATTCTTTGGTGAATGGTATATCAATAGCAGTTTCCGGCGTGTATGTGAAGTCTCCCAGTTTGCTATGGAGTTTACCTGCATCCGAGCCTTTCAGAGTAATGGTCATCTTGTAGGTATCACCAGTTTTGAGCATGATATCCGTCACGGCCTGGAATTGCACATCCCATGAGTTATCACACATTTTTGTCGTATGAATAACCAGACCGTTCGTGTCAAACTTAATCGTGTAGTTGTAAACCGATTCTTCTGCTTTCCAGCCGACGGTTTTGTTGGTGAGGAAATCCTTGCTGACGATCTCGGTGTAGGTCACTTCCGAATTGGGGTCTGGCTTGTCGGCAATGAGCTTACGCAGCCAAGCGTTGGGCTGCTGTGAGTGCCAGGCGAGGGTGTGGCCATAGACGTTGAGTCCAGCCTCGGTGGCAGCTTCAACGTACTGCTTCACGGTGGTGAAATTCATGTTGCCATTACCATCCACGCAACTCGACATCTTCATGGCATTGCCGGCGACGGTTTCTGTGAAGTTCTTGTTGGTCAAGTCCTTGACCAGAGGATTGTTAAGGTAGTCGTTGACGGTCGTACCAATACCCAGTTTGAAATTAGGGTACCTTGAGTAGTCAATGTAATCCTTGAGAGCATGATACTCATCCAGGTACCTGTAGTTGTCATCGTTAGGTTTGCCCGTCTCAAATTTCTCTTGTGCCATAGTCGGAGTTAAAAGACTGGCAGCAAGCATACACATTAATACTTTCTTCATTGTGATGTAAATGTAGATTATTAGTTGATTGGTTATTTGTTATATTTAGGTTGTAAAGGTACAACAAATTTTTGATATAAAAGAAGCAATGATAAAAAAAGAGGCGAAACTTTGCAGTTTCACCTCTTTAATATAGTCAGATAGGGTATTACTCTGCCCAGTTCTCCTGAGACTTACGGATGTAGGTCTTGTAACGGAGCTGTGCCATACGCTGAGCCTCAGCGAAGAGCTCCTCTGCCTCGTTAGGATAAGCCTTCTTGACAGAGAGGTAACGAACCTCACCGAGCAGGAAGTCATGGAAGTTCTCCCAGTTCGGCTCCTTAGAGTCGAGTGAGAACGGATTCTTGCCTTCCTCTGCGAGGGCGGGGTTGAAGCGCCACAGGTGCCAGTAACCGCACTCAACAGCCTTCTTCTCCTCAGCCTGAGACTTACCCATACCGCCCTTGGCCTTCAGACCGTGGTTCATACACGTAGCATAAGCGATGACGATAGAAGGTCCGTGCCACGGCTCGGCCCCGCGGATAGCCGTGAGGACCTAAACGCGGACC
>JAEEGL013091497.1_pt1 | contig 33174 bp, 27 predicted proteins | sample 9134231 | NCBI WGS metagenome assembly JAEEGL01 (sample SAMN16246548, study PRJNA631951) | gut metagenome | biome: gut microbiome; feature: rumen; material: fiber-attached | host: Bos | place: Iran: Karaj | collected 2018-10 | reverse complement strand
AATAAAGATAGGAAAAGGAATAGGTGGTACAATAGAGCAAGGGGCCAATTATATAAAGGACAACGGTACATCAAACCTTCCGGACGACCTTGCCGCATGGGCAGGCGATAAAGGAAAACAGGTAGTAACCCTCTATAATATCCTAAAAGATGAAGTCACAAATAAAGTGAACACCATGTCGGTGGAAGAGGGCTATGAATCAGCAGGCTACCTTCTGACAACGATAGGAACCATGGTTATCGGAGGCGAATTCGGAGAAGCTTCAAAAGGTGGAGAAGTCGCCAAAGGAGCAGAAGTCGCAGGCGAAGCTACTGAGACCGTAATAAATTCATTAGACGATATCGAAAGAGTAGCCGATAAGATCGATGATGTAGAAAGAGTTGTTGATAAGCTTGACGATGTAGAGAAAGTCATAGATAAAGCCGATGATGTAGCGAAAGCAGCTGAGAAAGCTGATGATGTAGCAAATGCATTTGAAAAGTTCAATCCCCAAAAAGCAACCAGACCTCAGAAAGGAAACTTTGGTGAATATACAGCGCATGAAAATATCACAAAAGATGCAGAGGTGTTGGAAAAGGGATATAAGCTTGACTCTATTGGAAGAAAAGTTCCGGAAGGCCTTGATGACAAACTTCAAAAGGGTATTGATGATCTATTAGAAAACAAGAATGTGGAGTCGGATATCAAGTATGTTATTGATGAAGCTAAGTATGGTAAAGGCCAGCTTGGAATGACTAAAAGCGGAAAGCAGATGTCAGAACCTTGGCTGTTTGGTAAAGGTGATGATATTCATAAGAGTAGGATATATGATTCGCTTGTCAAAGGTGGAATGAGTGAAGAAGAAGCTTTTTTAAAAGCGAAAGATATACGTAATGCTTATAGACACGGACAAGTTGATTCGGTATTATCAAAAGTTGACAAAACTGGAAAGGTAACAACAAAAAAACTTGATAAAGCCGGCAATATTATCGATGATTGGCCATAAAGGAGATTATAAATGAGAGATACAAGATGTTCTTCAAAATTTTTAGAAATTGTATTGAAGGCGACTGTGCCGGATATTTCTGATATTAGAAGTGAAATTATTGATTTAGAAGAATGCGAACAGAAGGGAATTCAGCGATATCCCCAAAAAAATCTCGAAGTTATATATAGTTGTAAAGAGGATTTAATTGTTGATTTTAGAGATATTCTAGATGCACAGTATTCTTTGGACCGTATTGATATAAGCTATGAAGAACTTTTCGATATGTTTTTAGAATATGCGGTTCAGCTCAATCTTGAGGATGTAGGTTATATTGTTTTTTTGAGATTCTTTTCATTGGGAATAATGCTTGAGCTGGGACAGGATAAGTTAAAACCATTAGTTGATAAGCTTGATAAAGATGAGATTGATGATATCCTATTAAGTTATATTGCTGAAGGTTACGGATTAAAAAGAACATTCAAATCCACAAAATTTTATAGAGAATCACCATATGCAAATGCAGCAGCTATCTGTGAAACAGCATTAGTTGATAAAGAAAAAGCCAAGGATATGCTTATTGAATATATGAAGAGTTTCCTTAAAGCACATTCAGATATGGGATGGCCTAAGGCTGCCAAAGACTGGGCGGATTACAAAGGACTATGGTCATATGAAGCGGCAGCAATCTCAAAGCTTTTTGGGATTGATGACAGCGAACTTAAGGATGATATGAATTATCCATATGATCTTGCTCATTATAAGAATGGTGAGATTACAGCTCATAATATAGAGATAATAAATCCTATCAGAGAAGAGCTAAATCTTGATGTTGAAACAGAAGGAATAACCAATAACAGAGAGCTTGAGGGTATTGTTCCTCCTATTTTCCAAGATAGAATAAACGAGCTTATCAGTGATTACAGTGCTATTTCAGATAAAGAGTTTTGGACTAAATACAATCTTAGGGAAGTTTGGTTTGAATGCGAAGAGTTTTCTGAAGATAGGAAGAAAGAAGAAATGCTTGGAATGCTGATTGTTTTTGAACTCGTAGAGCTCGGCTATATTCTTCAGATTGACTGGAAAGAAGACTTTGAGGATTACGAAGGAGAACTAAAAAACTACTGGAACAAAGATAAAAAGATGAAGGTAGTAAGCTTCGTTCTTGATAACGATCAGCAATATTATGCATTAGTTCCAACAGATTGCAATGTAAAATCAATTTATGAGATTCCTGTAGAGACTAAAATATAAACATTTATAGTGGCGTAGCATGGATAAAACGGCATTAATACAAAAATTAAGAGAAACTAGAAATCTTAGTACTTATGAAGAGTGCGTGGCTTTTGATGAAGCAATATTGTCTTTGCAAGATCTTATATCGCCGAATGATATAGAAATGTTATGTGGAGCTTTCTTTGATAACACACAAGATGATGAAGTTATGTTTGGACTTGTTCATTTGATAGAGTCGTTAGATGAGAGAGAATGCTTAAGAATGATAGCACGTTGCTCTCCGAATATGTCAGAGGCTCGTGGTTGGGCGAAAATCTTGAATATACGAATAATAAATAGTCAAGAGTACGCGAAAATGTATGTTGATGTTATTAAAAGTCTGAATTCTGATGCTAAGGGTAAAATATTAGATTTGTTAGAAGATATAAAGAATGACAATCCAAAAAGATTTGCAGATAAGATTGATTATATGAAAAAAATGATTAATGATATCTAAGTTTGACTTTTGGCTTTCACTGGCATAAACTTGGTTTGAAAAAATAAAATAAGCTAGGGGTGCAGATGCTGAGATAGAACGATGTTCTTACCCTCATTACTTGAACCGGGCAATACCGGCGGAAGGAAGCATATTTAGAAAACCTAAGTTTTCACACACCCTCTTAGCGAAATGCAGGAGGTTATTTTTATGTCCAAGTTTATTAGTTTCATCGAAGATCACTACGAGCTGACCAATGCAGGATATATTCTTGCTGTTGTGATCATTTTGCTTGTGATCTTTACGGCAGCTTTTTTTGTTGCTAAAAGGCAGAAAGCCGAAGCACTTAATGCAAAAGGTTTAACATTTGCAGGTATAGCGCTTGCGCTTGCATTCATTACATCTTACCTTAAGATTGAATGGTTTATGGGCGGCTCAGTAACGTTGTTTTCAATGTTTTTCATTTGCTTTATAGGTTATGCATTTGGAATTCGAACGGGACTTACTGCAGCGTTTGCTTATAGTATCTTACAATTTCTTCAGTCAGGCGGAACATATTTCCTTACACCTTTCCAGGTATGTTGCGATTATTTCTTTGCGTTCACGGCTCTTGGAATAGCAGGCTTTTGGTATAAAAAGAAAAATGGGCTTGTTATAGGTTATATAGTTGCGGTAATTGTAAGAGGACTTTTCCATACTATCGGCGGTTTTATTTACTGGATGGATTATATGCCTGAATGGTTCCCTAAGAGCATTAAAGTTCTTTATCCATTCGCATATAACTATAGCTATCTTCTTTCAGAAATGGCAGTTACACTTATCATTATCAATATTCCTGTTGTGAAAAAAGCTATAGAAAGAATAGTCAATAGCATTTCCGGAGACTGTAATTATTCCGAGCCTTCAGCTCAGGCGTAAAGATCTGAAAATAAAAACGCAAGACGTTTACCGTCTTGCGTTTAATTATTTTAGAATGTAATTGTTTCAGGTGCTCCTGTGAATGAGTAGAATGTTGCTGTTGCATCCTTGATGTAGAATGCTTCTGTGTTTCCATCGTCGGCGCTGTACATGTTCTTAAGCTCCGGATAAGCATCGAGCATAGCCTGGCGGGCTTCTCTTCTGTCATCCTCTACAAGGATTCCGGATACTCTGAGCCATGTGCCGTCCTTGAATGCGCAGATCTCAAACTTGGGATTTACGTGGAGCTGCTTAGATACATCTTTTGACTTTCCTGTCTGGATATAAAGCTTTCCTTCAAAAATATTTGCTGTGCCGAAGGGACGTACTCTGGGCTGGTCTTTATCTACTGTTGCAAGGTAGTATGTCTGTGCTTCTTTTAAAAATTTCTCGACTCTCTGCATAGTTGCTCTCCTTTATAAAAAACAAATTGGTTACTATATATTATCACTAATCACCTATCAAATAAATAGGATTTAGGCTAAGTTTAATGTATTTTGAGTTAAAACATAACTCACCTGCCGTTCTGATCGATAAACTGCTCAAATCCCACAACTCTGAGCTCTTTAAGAACTTCTTTGATGTTCTTCATATTGAATTTTTTGAGAATGCTGTGCACCTGGCTCTTTATCGTTACGGTCGATACATATCGAAGCTCCGATATCTGTTTGTAGGTCATTCCCATGTACAAACTCTTTAGAATCTCAAATTCACTGTTTGAGAGCTTGGTAAGTATGTTCATGAACATGAAAAGGCTCTTTTGCTGCTCCTTGACATGGCTGAGCTCTTCAATGATCTTCTCGGCGTATTGCGGACGTAAGATCAATTGGTTTTTGTATACGTTCCTTATTGAAGAGAGGACCTGTGTGATCGAATCGGTCTTTATGATGTAGTCCATAACACCGGCGCAGTAAGCCTGAAACAGAAGATCGTCATCTTCAAGGATCGTAAGGATCACAATCTTGATATTGTTGTCTTCCGCTAGGATGCGCTTAGCTGCATCTATTCCGGCTGTTCTGGTCTCCATCTGTATGTCCATGAGGACTATATCCGGCTTGCTTTCCAGGGCAAAAGAGACGGCGTCTATTCCGGATGAAACGCTTCCCATAAGCTCCATATCGGGCTCGTGAGAGATGATCCCGCCAAAGTAATCTCTTATTTCATTATTGTCATCTGCGATGAGTATTTTTATCTTATCCATTTTCTTTTTTTCTCCTGGGTAAAAGAATTTCCACAAGAGCGTGGTGGTCGGCTTTTTTCTTACTTCCCGTTATGTGCATCTGACCAAGCTGAGAAGTTATGACTTTAAACGCATACGGAAGTCCTATGCCCCAATTTGAATTCTTGGACTTGGTGGAAGCAAAGGGCATCAAAAGTTTTCTGACGGAGCCCGGAGCGATTCCCGTTCCGTTATCCCACAAAGACCAGTATACCCATTCTTCGCTCGCTTCAATAGTTATCACAAGCTTTTTTTCTTCGCCGCTTGAAGAATCATTCTGCATCGAGAGTGAATCAAGCGAATTGATGATGAGGTTGGATATTGCATGCAGGGTGTGATATTTATCAAGCGTACATAGTACGGGAAAATCGCAATAACTTTTTTCCAAAATTATATCATTCGGAATTCCGGCCTGCTCTATCGCTTCATCAGTCAGAGCTCTGATATCGACGGCATTTGGTTTTATGTGAAGCTGCTTGATAGCACCAAGTGAATCGGAGAGTGCTTTCATCTGCTTATTTGATATCGCGACTATTCTTTCAAGCTTTTCTTTTCCCTCGTCTGTTCCGTAGGAAGAGAGCGCTTCGTTTGCCAGTATGTTCATCGAGAACATCAGATTTTTTTCCGAATGAAAGACGTCTTTTAAATTGTAATTAAGATCATCGATCTGCTTCTTCAAAACTCTGTTTCTGGAGTATGCGATCAGATCCAGGGAAAAGAATCCGTTAATGCTGATAACGATAAAGATGAGGATTCCGAGTGCAAACACGGGATAGAGACTTATGTACATCGGAGGAATACGTTTAATTCTGTTAAAGAACCAAAATCCTGTATTAAATACATATGAAGGGCTGTTTTTAAACAGGCCGACAAAAATAAAGTGATAGAAAGCGATGTTTATTAAAGAGACGCTTGTAAACAGTATTATCGTCGTACTGAGAAAACATGTCATCTTCTTTTTTAACAGATTAAAAAGGAAAAAAAGAAGCGGATAAAACATGTAGATTGCGATAACAATGCTGAAAACGGAGTGCGTTAAGCTGTAAAGAAGTTTCAATCTGTGTCGCGCGATATCATTCATGGAATGATATTTTAAATACGCGGAAAAAGCGTTTTTGGTGCTGTAAAAACAAAGATAAGCCGCGGCAAGAACTGTGAATATGATCTTTGAAACAAGAAAAGCCGTAACCGAAGTGTCGGGGCCACCCTGTTTGACGTTTCGTCTTATAACATCAATAAGTGTTGAGATTCCGAGAAGGTAGATGACAACGCCAAGATTCCTTACAAGCTGCATGTATTTCATCGGAAGCTTGAAGCTGTGGCCGACGAATCTGTATATGAAAATATCGAGATCACGAAGCGGAAAATATGTGGGAGGAACATAGCTTGATGAACTGTAATACTGAAAAAGAACCGAAATGGTTGTAAAAATGATACCGATGATCATAAAGAACATGGGGAGACCGTATCTGCTGTGCGGCACAAGAAAAATAAGTACCATCGCACATATTAATAGCAATAGAACACTGATTGCCATAAAATTTACACCCTCCCATGTATTTTGTATTGTACTACCTATGTTGATTGTATAAAAGGTGTAAAAAAAATCCAACTGTTCCGGGTGCAAAAAAGTTCATATAATCATTTTATAAAGGATTAACGTTTTTTAATGGAGGAGGGAAATTAATGAAGAAAAAAATTATGTCGCTAATACTGGCTTCCGCAATGCTGGCAATGACGGTATCAGCGTGCGGAAACAGCGGAACGGGTGATGCTGCTTCGCAGACAAGTGCTGATGGAGCAGATAAAACTGCGGACGGCGAAAAGGCTCCTGCGGGAGATGTTCAGGTCGTTACGGTATGGAGTGACAATGCACATGAACAGACTATCAGAGAAGCTCAGGTAGAGGAGTTTAATAATACTATCGGAAAAGAAGAAGGAATTCAGATTGATTACACTGTATACGGTTCGGATTACGCCGATGTCATCAACGTAGCTCTCATGGCTAACGACGGTCCCGATCTTTTCAGACCTTCATCCAATACTTTTGCAAAATATGTAAGTGCCGGATATGCGGTACCTATTTCTGATCTTGAAGGAAGCGATTCACTTCTTTCAAAGTACAGTAAGGACGATCTTATCATAGGCGATCAGGTTTTCGACGATAAGGTTTATACACTTCCTTACAGCCTTCAGTCATATAAGATGATCATCAATCAGGATCTTTTTGACAAGGCAGGAATCAAGGAAATTCCCACAACTTGGGATCAGGTAAGAGAAGATGCCAAGATCATTACGGAAGCTTCAAACGGAGAGGCATACGGATTCTTCCTTGCGCTTCAGAGCGGATGGACACTCGATCATTATATTTACAGTGTATCCTCGGCTGCACTCGGACACTTCGGTTATGATGCCGTTTCGGGAACATATAAGTATTCAGACGGACTTCCGATCGTACAGGATATTCTCGGAATGATCGATGACGGAAGCGTTTTCCCCGGATACGAAAATATGGATGCAGACACTGCAAGAGCGCAGTTTGCCGCAGGCAGAGTCGGTATCGTTATGGCAGCAAGCTTTGACGTTGCCGTTTATACAGAGCAGTTCCCTGCAGAGTGCAACTGGGTAGTATGCGATCCTCCGACAATCAAGGAGGGTGGTTACGACTACAAAGAGATGGTTGCCGCAGTCGATCTTCTCGGTGTTGCCAAGAAGGCACTCGATGCAAAAGATACATCTAAGATCGCAAGAGTTCTTGAGTGGTTCTATGCAGACGAGAATCTTGTAGAGATGTACGAGCAGGGAATGTATATTCCGTACAGAAGCGAAGTTCTTGATATCGCAGGAGAATCATCCGTAAAGGGATGGAAAGAGTTCTCAACATTCAAGGACAATCAGTTCATAGTAAGAATGGCTGACCCCAAGGGTGTTATCACATACGAAGGACTTTCCGCAAGAGAAACACTGGCAAAGCTCTTCTCGGGCGGATATTCGGAGGATGCGGCTACGGTTCTCAAAGATCTTGACGATCGCTTGAACGGCGGACTAAAAGAACTGGATGAAGCAGAGCTAAAAGACTATGTTGCACCCTCAAGTTATAACGTAAAGAGAGACTAATATAAGATATGAGAAAAAAGCTTAGACTCAGCGACGACAATGTGCAAGCGTTCTTGATGATACTTCCGTTTTTTATCGGTTTTATCATGTTCAGCTACGTTCCGATCGTTTACATACTAAGATATGCGTTTACAAATTACAGCGGATTCGGCGATTGCGATTTCACGGGTCTGGCCAATTTTGTCAGAGCATTCAAAAGAGATCCCGATTTCTGGCAGTCTCTTCTCAATACTGTAATCCTCTCGGCGGGAAAGCTGGCGGTAGAGATACCGCTAGCCCTCCTCCTTGCGGTTCTTCTTAACAAGAAACTGAAAGGAATGGCTTTTTTCAGGGTTACACTTTTTCTTCCGGCGATCATATCGGCGGTCATTATAGGACTTATCTTTTCACTCCTGTTTGCATCACACAACGGTATGGTGAACGGTATTCTTGCCAATATAGGTCTTATAGAAAAGCCCATCAACTGGTTCAATACCAAGTGGAAAGCCATGCTGATATTGGGAATAGCATCGGTCTGGCAGAACTACGGTATCAATATGATCTTCTTTTTGATGGCGCTTCAGAGCATTCCACAGGAACTCTATGACTGCGCAAGTATAGACGGAGCTACGGGACTAACGAGATTTTTTAAGATAACTCTTCCCATGATAGCTCCGATATTCCAGTCGATACTTCTCATGGCGATCGTAGGAAGTCTTAAGGTATGCGATCTCGTAATATCATGCACAAACGGACAGCCCGGGGGTACAACCGAGGTTGTCATGACATACATATACAAGTCGTTCTTCGGAAAATCAGGAAGGAATATAGAAGTCGGATATGCTTCCGCGATGGCACTTATCACGGCTATCTTCCTTGGATTGGTGACCTTTGTTTATCTTAAGGCTACCAAAAAACTGAAAGAATACGAAGGCTAAGGGAGGCAGAATATGTACAGGGTAAAAAGAAATTTCGGAAACACGCTTATCTACCTCTTTTTGTTGGTATTCTTTATGCTCAGTTTCTTTCCGGTTTTCTACACTTTCATGTCCTCATTCAAGAGTAATATGGACATTTTGACGACGGGAAACACGCTTATTCCAAAGCACTTTGTTCTTGAGAATTATTCTAAAGCATGGGAACTTGCGGATTTCTCGACCTATACCAAGAACAGTATTTTCTTATCGTTCTTTTGTGTTATAGGTGCGATAATGTCCAGTACCGTTTGCGGATATGCTTTTTCCAGAGGTACCTTTAAGGGAAAAGAGATAATTTTCTATTTTATGGTCTCATCAATGTTTGTTTCATTGGGTACACTGACTCTTTATCCCCTTCTTATGATAATGAAGGCGGTGCATTTGAATAAATCACTGTGGGGCGTTATTATAATACGTGTCTTTGGAATGAATGTTACCAATCTTTTCATCGCGAGAGGTTTCATCACATCCATTCCAAAGGAGATTGACGAGGCTGCCAAGATTGACGGATGCTCTTTTGCAGGAATATATACAAGGATCATCTTTCCTCTTTGCAAGCCGCTTATAGCTACTGTTGCCATACTCGCGTTCAGAAGTGCGTGGAATGATTACATGCTTCCGATGGTATTTACAATGACGGACACTTCTCGCATGCCTTTGGTTGTAGGCATAATGCATCTTAAGTCTTCGGGAGATGCCGCATCTTCCTGGAATTTGATGCTTGCGGGTACAGCGATTTCACTGGTTCCAATGATACTCATCTATATAGGATTTAACAGGTATTTCATTTCAGGCATGACAGCGGGAGCGGTAAAAGGATAAGGAGAGCGCTTTAAATGTTAGCAAATTACCACACCCACACGATAAGGTGTAAGCATGCCGCCGGCTCGGAGAGAGAATATATAGAAGCTGCGATAAAAAAAGGATATAAGATACTGGGGTTTTCCGATCATGTTCCACAGCCTTATCCAGAGGGCTTTGTTTCGGGAATCAGAATGGATATGTCGGAACTTGAGGATTACACATCCACTCTTGTAAGCTTGAGAGAAGAGTACAAAGATAAGATACAGATCCTCATCGGATATGAGGTTGAATATTCACACAGATTTTTTGATCGTCTGATGGATGAGCTTAGAAAGTTTCCGCTTGATTACATGATCCTGGGGCAGCATTTTGCTCCGAATGAAGTGGACGGATTCTATGTCGGAGCTCCGACAAACGACGAAGATAAGTTGAAAGCATATGTTGACCTTGCTATTGAAGGAATGGAGACAGGTCTTTTTACATATCTGTGTCATCCCGATCTTATGAACTATACGGGAGATGAAGATAAATATCTTAAGCATATGAGACGCATCGTAGAAGCTTCAATAGAGCTTGATTTCCCGCTTGAAGTAAATGTTTACGGATTTATAGACGGAAGACATTATCCGAGCGACAGATTCTTTAAGATGGCTTCCGAGATGGGAGCGAAGTTTGTCATAGGCTGTGATGCCCATGACCCCAGAGTACTTATTAACCCCGAGGATGTTCCTGAGTTTAATGAGTTCCTAAAGAGAAATAAAATAGAATACGGTGACAATATCGTAGATATTATCAGACCATAACCAAAAAGAAGCAACCACATTACGTGATTGCTTCTTTTGCTTTTAATGATAAGAATCAATCTGACATGTATAAAGACATAAGATAAACAATTGTTGAAATGCGTATAAGTTAGTAAAATAGAAGAGATATAAGCGTTTTATAAGTGAGAGGGGACAGACGATGGATTGGTCTATTGATTTTTTCAGAGATGAAGTCAGAAACGGTTTTTATATACCGACTGCGATAAAGCAGGCATGGGCAGCGACTCTGGATGTTCTTGAAAATATAGATAAGATATGTACCAAGCACGGTATCAGATATTTTGCCGATTGGGGAACGGCACTTGGCGCAGTAAGGCACGGCGGATTTGTGCCGTGGGACGACGATCTTGATATCTGCATGCTTAGGGATGACTATGAGAAATTCAGGGAGGTTGCGGATGAAGAACTTCCCGATAATTATGTGATACACGACTATGAGAGAAAAGAAAATCACTGGCTCTTTCTTGCAAGAGTTGTCAATAATTCCAAGATGTGCTTTGACATAAGCTATCTTGATACACACAACAATTTCCCATATCTTGCGGGCGTCGACATCTTTATAAAGGATTATCTTTATGAGGATGAGGAAAAAGAGAATGCGCGAGATAAGGAAGTAATGACTCTTCTCGCCAAAGCAGAAAACTATATTGGCGATGAAGGAAAAAGAGACAGCGCTGTAGAACTGTATAGAGCAGCCGAGAAGAGGATGGCCGAGGTTAAGCCTGAAGAATCAAAGCTTGTAGGACAGATTTTTCCTTGGGTTTTAAAAAACGGAAACAGAGTGGGAGAGAATAAATCTCTGTATGAAAAGAGCATAAGACTTCCGTTTGAAGATACGACGATACCCATGCCTGCCCGTTACAATGAGATGCTTAGGAAAAGATACGGAGATTACTGTTCTTTAAAAAAGGTTTGGGACGGTCATAACTATCCCTTCTTTGAAGGTCAGAAAAAAGAGATGGAGCAGATTTCTGGAGAGTCTCTTTCTAGATTTAAATTCGATGAGACTATGCTTGAGAGGAAAGCTCCCGATAAGAGCGGCTCTTTAAAGCAGATAGCAAAAGAGTGTCTTGCCGAGATGGAAAGAATGTTGAAGAATGCATTTGCCGGAGATCTTACTCAGACGATCGGTGATCTTCAGCAGCTTGCGGCAGACCTTGGAACACTCATCGAGAATGTTAAAGGGGAGAAAAGACCCTGCACAGTTAAGACTATAGATGCGCTCCAGTTTTTTTGTGATGCTCTCTGGGAAGAGTACAATCTGTTAAGTAGCGCAGAAACAGAAGGAAACGATCTGCCCCGCAGTAGGGCAGCGCTTGATGCTGTTATGTCTGCTGTCAAAGAAAATGTAATAGACAGAAAAGAGGTACTTTTTATAAGTATAGGACCACGTGAGTGGAAGTCTTTTGAAAGATATTATGAGAAAGCGACAGCCGATGAAGACACCGATGTGGTTGTGGTTCCGCTTCCGCTTATGAGGAAGACATATCTTGGTGAGATAAGGATGACGGATGAGGAGATCCGGAGAGCGGTAAGACTTGATGAATATCCGGACGGCGTGGAATATATCGACTATGTGACCTATGATATCACCTTGCATGCACCCGAGACGGTTTATATCCATAACCCGTATGACGGCACCAATCCTTGCCTTACGGTGCCCTCTTCTTTTTATTGTGAAAATGTGAGAAAATATGCGGATAAAATAATATATATCCCCGTTGCGGATACGGCAGAGTTTGGACCGCAGGACGTGACAGACATATACAACATGGGACATTATGTTACTGCTCCCGGAGTTGTGTTTGCCGATAAAGTCATTGTTCAGTCTGAGAATATAAAAAGACGCTATGTTGAAGTGCTTACTGCTTTTGCCGGAGAGAAAACAAAGGAAATCTGGGAAAAGAAAACAGGAGTACGCGAAGTTTTGTCCACCAATGATACCAATGCAGAAAAGAGACTTCTTGTGTGCATTGGTGCCAACGAACTTGCGGAATGCGAAGGCTCTTTTGCGGAGCTTATAAAAAACAAGCTTGAGATCATAAAAAATGCAGGTGGCAAGATCAAGGTATCGGTGCTTTTGTATCCCGATGACGAAGCGGCTTATGCCGGCTTTGAGGAGGCTGATCACCACGCTGTTTCAGAGATTTTGCATAAAGCGGCAAAAGAGGGGATAATAGATATCGTGTCTGCTTCGCCGCGTTTTGCGGATGAAGTGTCAAAGGAGTATGCTGCCTATTACGGCAGTCCTTCTCCGTTTGTTCCCGCGTTCTCCGTTTTGGGTAAGCCTGTGATGATCGCGGATTTTAGACTGTAGAGTTATAGTAGGAAAGAGGTTTTATTTTATGAAGAATAATAAGAAATTGATATTGGTCATGCTATATCCGTATCTTTATATGGTGGGTATAGCAATAAGTTTTTTACTTTCGTCTTTGGATATAGGCTTTGAACCGATGCCTTTTATGCTGGTGCTGGGGCTTATTGTAAATGTATGTGTGATAGCCGTCATAGTTATCAATCTTATTCAGGCATTAGCAGGTCAACACAGATCGGCCGACCTTGCCAAAGCGAACATGATCATAAAGCTCGTGCATATACCTGCGTATGTGCTCCATTTTTTACTTGGTTGCATCGCGATCTTTATGAGCGTATGGGGAATAGGATTTATAATTTGGGCTATCGTTATTGACCTGGTGACTATCGCATTATCGGGACTTGTCGGAGTAAGCGCTGCGATCAGTGCTTCCAAAGAGAAGACATTATCAAACAACGATCCTCTTATTTACGGGGTTCTTAGCTTTATATATTGCATAGATGTATTTGCGGCGGTCATCTACAATTCAAAAATAAAAAAGGCAACACATTCATAAGCCGAAATGGTATTATGTTTGTAGACTTTTTAGGAAGCCGAAAGACTAATCTGTAAGTAATATTACTCGGAGCAGACTATGAATACATACAAGAGACAGAATTTTCCGGTAAAAAGAATATTTATATTTGATGAGATCGCACTTGTACTTGCGATGATCACTGCACTTGCACTCAGATACAGAGAGCGTTTCTGGGGCGCTCATCAGTTCTTTGACGGTATATATGTAATGATGACGGTTACCGTATGTATTTTCCACGTGATCATTTTTCTTATTTACGATTCCAGAAAGGAACACATTTTTCTTCAGGATCCTTTGCAGAATCTGATGACCGTGATCAAGGGAAAATGTATACTCATGGCACTTTCTCTTTTGTATCTGTACGCGTTTAAGCAAAGCATCAAGGCATCAAGAGTTGTCATTGCTTTATTCTTTGTTTTCAGTATTGTTTACAGCTTTATATTCAGATTTATCTATCGAAAAAGATATTTGGACAGCCACAGCGGACTTGGAGACAGGAAGGTTTATACGGTCTCTGCGGGGGACGCCGATGCGCTAGACTTTGAAGCTGCTTTCCGTGAGGGAAATTACGATGATGTTCTAATAACGGATGTCGATGGAAATGAAGTCAAGGCAAAAGAAATTGCTAAGAAGGCCGAGGAACTCGGGATCAGAACTTATTACGCTCTGCGAAGCGGTGATTATGAAGTTAAGTCGGGTATCATAACTGATATTGACGATCATGCTTCTATTCCTGCATTCGTAAGGACTGAGCGATTTGAAGTGTTCGGAGTTAATTATGCTATCGCAAGGACAGAGGAAGCGGTATTCCATGTTCTTGAGCATCTTAAGGAACTTTCGGGCAAATACATATGCTTTTCCAATGTTCATACTGCGGTTACGGCAAGAGAAGATGCGGAGTACAGGAACGTTCTTAATGAGTCCGCTTACACATTCGCTGACGGAAATCCTATAGCAAACCTTCAGAGAAAAGAAGGTTACATTGGTGCAGACCGTGTTGCAGGCCCTGATTTTATGGAGCACATGTTCAGAGATACCGCTAAAGGAGAAGCTTCACATTATTTCTACGGATCATCGCAAAAGACCCTCGATGCGCTTAAGGACAATCTCCTTAAGAAGTATCCGGGAATAGATATAAGAGGAATGTATTCTCCTCCGTTCAGAGCTCTTTCACCCGAAGAGGACGCTGAAGACGTTGAGAGGATCAATGCTTCGGGAGCCGATATCGTATGGATCGGATTAGGCGCACCCAAGCAGGAGAAGTGGATGCTCGCGCACAGGGATAAGATTAAGGGCGTTATGATGGGTGTCGGAGCAGGCTTTGATTTCCATGCAGGCACAATAAAAAGAGCTCCCGTGTGGATCCGCAAGATAGGATTTGAATGGCTTTATCGCTTGTTCCAGGATCCCAAGAGATTATTTTCGAGATATTTTGTCACCAACACAAAGTTTTTCTGTTATTTGTTCAGCGATCTTTTTAAGAAGCGCAGATAAGAGTGGTGGCTTTTGACCGGAAGGTGCATTTATGGCTGATTTGATAAAGATGATCAATTCTAACAGAGACAAGATAGGAGAAGGCATATACCTTCTCTATTTTGCTGTTATGGTGGGTGCAAGGGCAGCAGGCTTGTACGAGGGAATGACCTTGTACAATATCTGTCTTGTGCTTGGACTCTTTCTTTTTGCATGCAAGATCGTAGTGACCAAACACACTGTAAAAGAGTACTGCGTAATGGCTGGCCTTTTTGCGCTGGCTCTTTTGGTATACCGCTTTACAGGTGAAAAGGGACTTCTGGTCTGCTTTACGATGATGCTTGGAATGAAGGGAGTATCAGTAAAGAAAACAATTACGACGGGAACAGTTGTTGCCGGCATATTTATACTTGGAAAGATAATCCTCGGAGTTTTCGGAGTACTTCCCGAAATGTATTATCCGCAGGAGAGAGCGGGAGTTGGAGTGATGTTCAGACATTCGCTCGGATATGCTCATCCCAACACGCTCCACATGAATGTGTTGATGCTCACGATGATGGTTGTATATCTTCTTACGACCGCAGCTATGTCAAGCACTCTTGAGAGAAAGAAAAAGCTTTCCTATATCAGTCTCATTTCTATCGCTGCACTTTTCTTTAATCTTTATATCTTTATGTATTCCGGAACGAGAACCGGGATCATGGCATGCATGGCTTTTCTTATCTGCAATCTCTGGCTTGCTGTAAGAAAGGATATCGGAATTTTAGAAAAGATGATAAGCTATGCGGCATTCCCTTTGACCTGCATTGTATCTATCGTTTTGCCGCTGGTCCTTCCCGAGAATATATTCACGTTTCTTAATAGAACAGTATTTAATTCAAGATTTGCTCTCGCAAAATATTTTTGGAGCAACAATCACTTGTCATTGTTTGGCATAAGATTAAACAATCCGCTGCCCAATTACGAGACATACGGAATAGACATGGCTCAGATGTATCTTTTCCTTCAGCTTGGGATTGCGGCATTTGTCGTTATGTTTTTCATGACGTTATGGTTTATAAACAGATCGATCAAACTGGGTAAGCGCGCAGAGCTTGCTGTAATGCTTGCAATGCTGTTCCTTGGCATGTGGGAGCCGCTTCTTTACAATCTCGGATTTAAGAATTTCACTTATGTTTTCATAGGCGAAATGTTGTACCTGTGCCTTGATAAAAAGACTGCTGGCGCTTCGGAGAGCTGCGATGACGCACAGCCTAAAGCAATTCTTTGCGAAGGCATGATAGATTTCAGAGGCATTACCAAAGCTATAACAGGTGCGGTTCTTATTGGGATCGCTGCTTCGTTTGTATTTCTTTTGGCAACGACACCTCCGACTGCTTTGTATGGCGACAGAGAGCAGGGCGAGGACGGTGTGAGCTTTGGAATGGAAGCTGAATATCTGACGGAGAATCAGGTAAAAGAGCTTAAGAAAAGCGGAGATATCATCGTCGGATATAAGGATGAGCAGACTCCTATGTACAGATACAGTGAAGAGTTTGCGGTTATGGAATACGAAAAAAAGGTTATAAGCGTAGGCCTTTGGAGTGGGTTGGTCGCAATGTGCGTACTTATCAGAGTACTTTGGCCTAAAAGGACCAAAAACCCTTAAACTATGGTATAATAATACGGATTATGAGTAATATGAATAAAACTCTTCAAACATATGTATTGTGGCTGATTGACATGATATGTATCATAGTGTCCTACATGATCGCCACATTTATCAGATTCAGCGGTGAGAGAAGGATTGAACTGTTAGACGAAGACAAGCCTGCACACTACATGTTATGCATAGTTTTTCTTCTTTTTTGTGTTGTCTATAACTTCTTCGCCGATTGGAACAGAGACTTCTGCATCAGAGGCTATGCGAAAGAATTTTTAAGTGTTGTCAAGTTCATCGGAGTTATGTTCCTTGCTTCTGTTGTCGTGGTTTTCCTCTTTAAATGGAATAACCTTTCGAGACTTGTTTGGTTTTACTTTATTGTTTTAGAGCTTATTTTGACATATATAGCCAGGGTTTTGTTTAAGCTATCTTTCAGGAAAGCGATATCGAGCGACAGCAATGCGATAAGAGTGGTGGTCGTTGCCGAGAGAAATCTCATGGAGAGCACGATCAAAAAGCTTACATCCAATGCAGAATTTCTCGGCTATAAGATAATAAGAGCTTATGCTGCGGATGCGGCACTTGAAAATGACGACGCCGGAGATATGCATACACAGGGCGGAAACAGGCAGACATCGGGAGAGTGGTATATCGATGGTATCCACATCCATGATGGTATTGAAAATCTTACTGCGAGACTTTTGACAGATCCTTTTGATGAAGTGTTTATCAATACGCCCAACATTCCTCAGAACAATATGCAGGACATCATCCTCGGTTTTGAAGAGATGGGTATAACAACCCACTATAGCTTGGGGCTTCCAAGTGTCGGCAAGGCAAACACTCAGTTCGAAGAATTCATGGATTACTCCGTGATCACATATTCGATGAACAGAACAAGCTACAAGCGCCTGTTCATAAAACGTAGTTTTGATATCATAGTCGGACTTATCGGAATCGTTGTTACCGGAATTATCACATTGTTCCTTGCACCCGCGATCAAGCTTGATTCGCCGGGCCCTGTTTTCTTTTCACAGATAAGGGTAGGTAAGAACGGAAGACGCTTTAAGATCTACAAGTTCAGATCGATGTATGTTGACGCCGAGGAACGCAAGAAAGAACTCGAGTCTCAGAACGAGATGAAGGGCCTTATGTTTAAGATGGAAAACGATCCCAGGATCACCAAGGTCGGAGCGTTTATCAGAAAGACCAGCCTGGATGAGTTCCCTCAGTTCTTCAACATTTTAAAAGGTGATATGAGTCTTGTGGGAACGAGACCGCCTACGGTAGAAGAATTCAGAAGATATAACGGATATTACAGAAGAAGACTTTCCATGACGCCGGGCCTTACCGGACTTTGGCAGATCAGCGGAAGGAGTGATATAGAGGATTTTGACGAGGTCGTTAAGCTTGACCTTAAATATATCGACAATTGGAGCCTTACAGAGGACTTCATGATCATCGCCAAAACCATTCCTGCACTCTTCTTCGGAAAAGGTGCAAAATAAATGCTTAATAAGAACATAGATCTTTCAGGAAAAAGAATAATGATAACAGGTGCGGCGGGTTTCATCGGCGCCAATCTTGTTACAGCTCTTTTGAACAGATACAGCGATATAAAGCTTCTTGGTATCGACAATATGAATGACTATTACGATGTCGGCATCAAGAAGGACAGGCTCAAGAAGATCGATGCTATCGCAAAGTGTGATGAGAACAGATTTAAGTTCATCACCGGAAGCATCGCCGATAAGGAGCTTATAAACAAGCTGTTCAATGAGTTTAAGCCTGAGGTTGTAGTCAACCTTGCTGCGCAGGCCGGCGTAAGATATTCGATAGAAAATCCCGACGCCTACATCGAATCAAATATTATCGGATTTTACAATATTCTCGAAGCATGCAGACATTCTTATGACAAGAAAACGCCGGATTACAGCGGCGTTCTTCATCTTGTGTATGCTTCGAGTTCGAGCGTATACGGAAGCAACAAGAAGATTCCTTACAGTGTGGAAGATCAGGTTGATAACCCGGTTTCTCTATATGCTGCAACCAAGAAATCCAATGAGCTTCTTGCGCATTCATATTCAAAGCTTTACGGAATTCCTTCGACGGGACTCAGATTCTTTACCGTGTACGGACCTGCCGGAAGACCGGATATGGCATACTTTGGCTTTACTAACAAGCTGGTAAACGGTGACACCATTAAGATATTTAACTTCGGTAATTGCAAAAGAGATTTCACATATGTGGACGATATCGTTGAGGGTATCATAAACGTGATGCAGAAGTCTCCCGATGAGAATGAGAACGGTGTTAAATACAAGGTATACAATATCGGAAACAATGATCCCGTAAATCTTTTGGACTTTGTTGATATACTTCAAAAAGAACTTATTTCTGCGGGAGTACTTCCCGCGGATTATGACTTCGAGGCACACAAGGAACTTGTTCCCATGCAGCCCGGAGACGTTGAAGTTACTTATGCGGATGTGACCGCACTTGAAAATGATTTTGGATTTAAACCTTCCACGTCACTTACGGAAGGACTTAGAAGATTTGCAAAGTGGTACAAGGAGTATTACGGTTAAAAATGCTGGATTATAAATTACCTTTTTTAAAAAAGAAAATATCATATAAGACACTCAGCATCGTTATGATATGCATCTTTGCATTAAGTCTTATTCCTTTGCTTATCATGGGCTTTTATGATTTCCCGTCTGCGGATGATTTTTCCATGGCACGCGAACCTCATCTGTATTTCGCCGCTACGGGAAATTTCTTTGGTGCAATAGTTGAAGCTTTTAAGAAAGCTATCTGGATATATTATAATTACGAAGGCTATTATTTTTCGGCATTATTGACATGCTTATGTCCCGCGGTATTCGGTGAACAGTTTTACTTTCTTGTTCCGTTCATAATTATCGCAATGCTTGTTTTCGGAGTATGTTATTTCTTTAATGCGCTTTTTGTCAGAGCATGGAAATTTGATAAGCACCTTACCAATGTGGTTTCTATGGCAACGCTCATCATGATGATCCACTTTCTTAAAGACAGTAAGGCGAGAAATCAAGGCTTTTACTGGTGGAGCGGCGCCGTAAATTATGTTTTTACCTTCGGAATGGCATTCTTTTGGGTAGGACTTCTTATCAGGATTCTTTATGATGAGAATAAAAAAGCATGCATGGGTAAATTCATATGGGCATGTATATGGGCTTTTCCCTTGGGAGGTGCCAACTATCTGACGGCCCTTGAACTTGCAATCGTTTCAGTGCTTGTTATTTTTATCTGTGTGATGAACAAGTTCTCCAAGATAGGCGTGGAAGGGCTTGGTGAAATCGGGAAAAAATATATAAAGTTTCTTTGGATTCCGGCCTTGATCAACTTAATAGGCTTTGGATTTAGCGTTACATCACCCGGAATAGAGATCAGAAGTGCAGAAACTACGGGAAATGGACCGATAAAGGCTGTTTTACTATCGTTATACGGAACTTTTAATGTTATTATGGATGAGATGGTGAGATGGGAGACTCTTGTTGTATTACTTTTCCTTGTTCCGATTTTTTGGGTACTTGCAGGAAAACTTAAGAATAAGCTTCGCCATCCTTTTGTTTTTGCATTGTTTGCTTACGGAATGGTGTCTTCCAATCTGACTCCGCCGTATTATGCGGTGTCGAATTTCGATGAAGGAAGACTTGTTGTACTTGCATGGATGGAGTTTGTATTCTTTGCAGTCATGACTGTTTTTTATCTCACGGCCTGGATCAGAGGTCTGTGGGAGGATAAAGCAGGTGCCGCATTTATGGTATCAGACAATGATTCTTTTTCCGGGGAAGCTTCATCGTTTATCATTGTACTTGCCGCTATACTTGTTTACGGTTCAGCACTTTGCGTAGTTCCCAATCCGCATTACTATACCGCGACTTCCGCGTTATATGAGATCGCGACAGGGAATGCCGCAAGATACAAAGAAGAGAACAACGAAAGACTTAAGGTGTTAAAAGATACTTCTGTAGAGACGGCAGTTTTGAAAGAGTATACGGATGCGCCGGACATGCTCTTTTATAAAGACATAACCGATCCCGAGTTTGCCGATTATTGGATCAACACCAATATGGCAACATGGTATAACAAAAAAGATGTGGTAATTGAGAGGATAAAACATGAAGAGTGATTTTGAAGAGAGCTACAAAGTTCTTGAGTTTAAGGAGTTCGGTGACGATAAGGGTAACCTTGTTGTTGCGGAAGGCTCGGGCTTTGATATACCTTTTGATATCAGAAGGGTTTTCTATATTTACGGTTCTGAAAGAGATATCAAGAGAGGACTTCACGCTAACAGATATACTAAGTTTGTGCTTATAAATGTGAGCGGCAGCAGCAAAGTACTTATAGATGACGGCAAGAAGAGAGAAGTTGTTGTTCTGGATAAGCCCAGAATGGGACTCTATTTGGGACCCATGGTCTGGAAGGAAATGTATGATTTTTCTCCGGATTCGGTTCTTCTGTGCCTTGCAAGCGAGCATTACATCGAGAGCGAATATATTCGTGACTACGATGAATTTATAAAGGAAATTAATGGGTAAAAGAAATTATGAGTAAACTTTCTATTGTTATTCCGGTTTATTACAACTCTGATACACTGGAGCTTTTATATGAAGACCTTAAGGAAAAGGTTCTCGGGAAGATTGGCGACTATGAGATAGTGTTTGTTGACGACGGTTCCGGAGACAACTCCTGGGAGATCATAAACAAGATCGCTGCGCAGGATAAAAACGTGGTCGCAACCAAGCTTTCAAGAAACTTTGGTGAGCATGCGGCTCTCCTTGCAGGTCTTTCGGTATGCACAGGTGATTGTGCGGTTACCAAGCAGGCAGATCTTCAGGAAGATTCAACACTTATTCTTGAGATGTACGAGAGCTGGAAGCACGGAAATAAGGTCGTTCTCGCTATCAGAGGAGAAAGAGACGAGAATCCCGTAAAGAAATTCTTTGCAGGCTGCTACTACTGGCTTGTAAGAAAGACTATTAATAAAGATATGCCTCAGGGTGGCTGCGACTGCTATCTTATAGACAGGCAGGTTATCAAAGTACTTCAGATGATGGATGAAAAGAATTCATCGCTTACACTTCAGGTTATGTGGGTTGGATTTAAGACCGAGAAGATCTACTTCCACAGAAAAGACAGAGAGATCGGAAAGTCTCGTTGGACACTCGGAAAGAAAATAAAGCTCGTGATCGATTCAATGATGAGCTTTTCATATTTCCCGATCAGATGCATGGCAACACTCGGCAGCATCTTTGCGCTTTTTTCTTTGATCGGAATAATTTATGTGATAACGGAAAAAGTAACCAAGCAGACACCTATTCTAGGTTACGCATCGGAGATGACAGTATTGTTCTTTGGGTTTGGAGTTTTATTCTTAATGCTCTCAATGCTCGGAGAATATATCTGGCGTACACTTGAAGAGTCACGTAATCGTCCACCGTTCATCATTGATGAGATTCATCGCTCCGATGATTCGGATTTAGATAAAAATAAAGAGTGAGAATAGTTTTTGTCATAAAGGATCAAGAAAGGCAATTATGGAAAAGATAATGCAGGGCCGCATGGACCGCGGTTTTCAAAGATATCAGGAAGAATATGAAAAGAAAGCTTTGGAGGTTCTCAGATCCGGATGGTATATTCTCGGAAAAGAAGTAGAGAACTTTGAAAATGAGTTTGCGAAATATGTCGGAACGGATTATTCCGTAGGTGTCGCCAACGGACTTGATGCACTTTGGCTTGCTTTCAGAGTGCTCGGAATAGGAAAAGGCGATGAGGTTATAGTCCAGGGAAACACATATATCGCAAGCGTAATGGGTATCACCATCAATGATGCAACTCCCGTATTTGTTGAACCCAATGAATACTATCAGATAGATGCGGACAAGATCGAAGAGAAGATCACGGATAAGACCAAGGCTATTCTGGTTGTTCATTTATACGGACAGGCAGCCGAGATGGATAAGATCACAGCTATCTGCAAAAAACATAACTTAAAGCTTGTAGAGGACTGTGCGCAGTCACACGGTGCTTGTTTTGACGGAAAGATGACCGGAAGCTTCGGAGACATCGGATGCTTTTCATTCTATCCTTCCAAAAATATGGGCGCTTTCGGAGATGCGGGCGCTATTACAACTAACGATCCGGAGCTTGCGAGACTGGTTAAGATCTATCGTAACTACGGAAGTGAAAAGCGCTATTACAATATGGTTGTCGGAGCAAACTCAAGACTTGATGAGATGCAGGCAGGACTTCTTAGAGTAAAGCTATCACACATGGATGATATTACAAAAGAAAGAGAACAGCTTGCAGCCGTGTATGATGCGGGAATAAACAATCCCAAGGTTATTAAGCCTATTGTTGCCAAGGGTGCTACTTGCGTTTGGCATCAATATGTTCTTAGAGTAAAGACAGAAAGCGGTGATAACAAGGCCGCTGAGAGAGATAGGTTTAAAGCTTATCTTGAAGAGAACGGCATAATGACTATTATCCATTATCCGATTCCTCCTCACAGAGCTCAGGCTTATGAATATCTCGGACTTCCGGAGGGAACCCTTCCGATAACCGAAGCGTATGCCAATGAAGTCATATCTCTTCCGATATACACGGGAATGACTAAGGAAGAGCAGCAGCGCGTTATCGAGTGCGTAAACGCATTTAAATGATATACATGCAACATCGATTTTTTCGGTGTCTAGATTTTTTAGAGGTTATAGGTAATTTCAATGAATATAGTTTTACTTTCAGGCGGAAGCGGAAAGAGGCTTTGGCCCTTATCAAATGACGTCAGATCCAAACAGTTTATAAAGATGTTTCATCCTGACAATTCAGGTGATAAAGATGATCTTGAATCAATGGTTCAGCGTGTTTATCGTCAGATAAAAACAGTTGATCCCGATGCTACGATCACTATAGCTACGAGTAAGACTCAGGTTTCGGCAATTCATAATCAGCTTGGTGACAAGGTTTCCGTATGTGTCGAGCCTATGAGGAGAGATACATTTCCCGCTATAGCACTTGCCGCGTCATATCTCAATGATGAACTTAATGTCGGAGAGGATGAGCCGGTTATCATCTGTCCCGTAGATCCTTATGTTGAACTTGGTTATTTTGAGTGCTTCAAGGATCTTGGTAAGATGGTTGCTTCAGGTGATTATAACTTAAATCTCATGGGCGTTGTTCCTACATATCCAAGTGAGAAATACGGTTACATTCAGCCCGAGACAGGCGATCATATCAGCAAGGTATCGGCATTTAAAGAAAAACCTGATGTTGCAACAGCGCAGAAATATATCGAAGAAGGCGCTCTTTGGAACTGCGGAGTTTTCGCATTTAAGCTTTCATATATTTTAAACAGAGCGCATGAGCTCATAGATTTTAAGGATTACAAGGATCTTTACGATCACTACGGCGATTGCAAAAAGATAAGCTTTGACTATGCTGTCGGAGAAAATGAGAAATCAATCGGCGTTGTAAGATATTCCGGTGAGTGGAAAGATATCGGATCATGGAATACATTTGCTGAAGAGATGCATGAAAACATAATCGGTAAAGCCGATATGGATGATGCATGTGTGAACAGCAATATTATAAATGAGCTTAACATTCCCATTATCGCTATGGGACTTAAGGATATGATAGTTGCGGCTTCAAACGACGGAATACTTGTTTCGGACAAAACACAGTCGAGCTACATTAAACCTTACGTAGAAAAGTTGACCCAGCATATAAGATATGCAGAGAAATCTTGGGGAAGCTTTACCGTCACAGATGTTCAGGAGGGAGCTCTTGTTATAAGAGTTGAACTCTTACCCGGTCACAGACTTCACTATCACAGTCATGATCTGAGAGATGAGGTTTGGACTGTAATGATAGGTGAGGGAACTGCGATCGTTGACGGAGTTAAGACAGAGATAAAGCCCGGAGATGTGGTTACTTTAAAGGCCGGACAGAAACATACCGTTATAGCCAAGACAAGACTTGTACTTAACGAAGTTCAGGTCGGTAAGGATATCAGCGTAGAGGACAAGGTCAAATACGATTTTCCCGAATAATACCGGACTGTTATTACAATGTTCCGGTGCCTGAGGGGAGGCATATGAAGAAAAAACTATTAGACAAATATCTTTTTTGGATAGTACTTGGGCTGTTTATTATCGCAGCTTTTATCATAAGACTTAAGCTTGCACCCAATACAGAGCTTTCACCGGACTATGACTCATATTACAGAGAGTGGGTTGAGTTTTACAGAGCAAACGGAATAGTTAAGGGGCTTGAGAATGCACCCGGTGATTACTATGTTCCGTTTAATGTGATCTATGCTCTTTGCTCACTTCTTCCCGTTGAGCCTTGGGTTCCGCTTTCAATGATTCCGTTTGTGTGCGAGCTGGTATCTGCATTTTTTATTTACAAAATTTTCTTTTTACTTACAGGGAAAAAAGAAACTTCGTTATTTATCGGAGGAGTAACTCTTTTCCTTCCTTTTGTTGTATTCAACGGTGCCCTTTGGAAGCAGGTTGATGCGGTTTATACCTGCTTTTTGATAATTTCACTATATGAACTTTTGCGTCAAAGATACAGAGCCGCATTTATTTGGTACGCTGTATCATTTGCGTTTAAACTTCAGAGCATTATCTTTTTACCGGTGCTTGTTATTTTATATCTTACGGATGGCTTCTTATCAGAAACAAACGAAGCTTCTTCCGGAAAAAAGAAACTAAGCATTATTAACTTTTTCTGGATTCCCGTTGTATATCTTATTGCGGGACTTCCCGAAGTGTTGGCAGGTCACGGACTTAGGGCAACTTATTTTGCTTACCTTGGACAGACAGGTGAACTTCAATCCGAAGGTTACGGAATGGTCTCATATTTCCCAAACATCTACAATTGGGGACTTGATCCTTATGATGAGATATTGACTGTACCGGCAGTGCTTACACTTTTGGTAGTGCTTGCCGTGTTAGCTCTTTTCTGCTACAGGAAAAAAGAAAGCTTAGACAGAAATACGGTTCTTTATCTTGCAATCTTTCTTGCGTGGACATGCCTTATGCTTCTTCCCGGCATGCATGAAAGGTATGATTATGCGATGCTTCTTTTGCTTACACCTTTTGCTGTTATGATCAGAAAGAAGCTTATTGTGCCTATGGTAGTTGCAAATCTGTGTTCGGTTGCAACATACAGTATCACGCTGTTTCGCTCGGAAATTTTTGACATGAAATTTGTTTCGATATTTTATGTTGCGGCGTATATCTACACGGCGATCGATTTTGTAAGGCTACTAAATGGAGGTATTTCTAAAGGTGAAGCTTAAGAATGCCTTTTACAAAATAATAGTTATTTGCATGATCATAGCGGCGGCGCTGACACTTGGATGCAGCATTCTTACAACGATCTACTATGATGTAGACGGTGAGATTCAGGTCGACTGGCCGCATTACCAAAAAGAGAACATACCGCTTCTTTTGATATCACTTGCTGCTGTACTTGCAATCTTTATTCTTTTGCAAAAAAAGAATGTGTTTGGTCATTATAAAAAGTGGATGACGGCAGGTCTGATATTTGTTGCGGCGTATTGTTTTATGCTGATATTTGCTATAAGACCGCTGCCTGTTAATGATTCAAAAACTCTGGATGACATTATTATCAGCTTTGTTTCAGGTGATTACAGCGAGCTTACGACAACGGGCGGATATCTTTTTATCTGGCCTTTCCAGCTTGGATATGTGTTGTTTGGTGAGCTGGTAACCAACGTGTTCGGCGTGGGCAACTATCTTGCCTGGGATCTTTTACAGCTTGTTTCCATAGTCATCACGATATGGCTGATATACAAGATTACGTGGGAATGCTTTGAAGATAAAGATATTTGCGGCATGGCGGCGCTTTTGTCATGCGGTGCATTGTTCTTTTATAACTACGTTACATACATTTACGGTGATATCCTCAGCATGGCACCGCAGACTGCGGCGCTCTTTGCAATGATCTTATTTATGAAAAGAGATAAGATCAAATACGGACTGCTCTCGGGATTGTTTATAGGTTTTGCGATCATGCTTAAGACTAACTGCGAGATAGCACTTATAGCGCTGATCATGATGCTTGTTATCAGTGGCAGAAAGTCCGAAACATCAAAAACGACATCGGCAAGACTTATAAGAAAGCTTGGCATCGCCGCATTTATGCTGGTAATGGTGTTTGTAGTAAAGACCGGTGTAAACGTTCATTACTGCCGTGTCACCGGACTATCCGAGATTCCCAAAGGAAGTCCTTCGGCATCACATATTGCCATGGGGCTTCAGGAGAACGATCTTGAGGATGGCTGGTACAACGGATATAACTATCATGTTTTTGGCGAGAACAATTATGATACCGACAGAACCAAGGCCGCAGCGATAGAAAACATTAAAGAGACGCTTTCGGGATTTGTAAAAAGACCTCTTCACGGCGGGAAGTTTTTTGTAAGGAAATACCTTACACAGTGGGCGGATCCGGTATGTATATCAACTCACAATCTCGATCTTGTCAGTCGCCATCATGATACGTCGGCGCTCGGAACAAGCCTTGTATACGGAAGAGGCTCCGAAGTTTTAAAGTGGATCATGAACGTCTTTATGACTTTGTGTTATCTTGGCGTTTTGATATATCTTTTAAGAATTTTTAGAAAAAAAAGTGTTACCGATTCCGAGATGCTTATGCTTCTGCTTATTTTCGGAGGCATAGTATTTCACGAATTCTGGGAAGGTTCTTCCCGCTATGCAATGAGATACTATATTTATTACTTGCCGTTTGCAGCGTGCGGATTGAAGGTGCTAAGTGGACGTTTTTTCTTACATAAACTTAAATAAATACGACAGACTCGATGATAGGAGCGACAGATTTACGGCATGGATCGTGGGATTTGTGACCGCATTTGTCGTTATAACCATATGCTCCAAGTCATCATTTTTGTATGCGTTTAATCTTTGGGATGACGCCAACAGCTATTTTACGATGGGAAAATGCATGTTCAGAGGGTATGTGCCATACAAGAATCTCTTTGATCAGAAAGGTATTTTCCTGTATACGATCTATGGTTTGGCTTCGCTGATATCTTCGACAACTTTTTTGGGAGTATATATTTTTGAAGTGATCGCGGCGACGTTTGTATGCGTAGGATTGCTTCGCATTATTCAGCTCTATCTAAGATCAGATGTGGTTCCGTATTTTATGATGCCTTTTACGGCACTAAGCATTTATACGGCCAAATGCTTTTACTGGGGAGGAAGTGCGGAGGAATTTCTTTTCCCGTTTATTGTTTGGGGATTGTATTTATCACTGCGACATTTCAGAGAGACCTATCCCGATACAATGCCGTACAGGACTGTGTTATTGGGTGGTGTGCTTGCCGGGTGTGTCTTCCATATCAAGTTTAATTCACTTGGATTTTTCTTTGCATGGATGGCGATGGTGTTCTTCGGAGACATAATAGGAAGCGGCGTAAGAGCACTTAAAAAGGCTATTATAAGCTGCTTTGCGTTCCTTCTTGGAATGGTGATTACTTTTATCCCCGGTATTGTATACTTTGGAGTTAACTCTGCGATTGACGATTGGTACCGCGTTTACATTTACAAGAATGTATTTGAGTATTCAAAAAGCATGACGATCGGGCAGAGATTGTACAAGATCTGGGATATAATGACCGATCACTTTTTCGATAATAAGTTCGTGTATTTGACTATTTTTGCAGGTGCGTTATACTTTACGGTGGCGCTTATCTCATCGCTTATCAGTGAGGATAGATATAAGCTCGTAAAAAGAGATATCGTGCTGCTTCCGCTTAAGATTATAGAGTACGTCAATATAGCGGTGCTGATGTTATTTTTGATACTTGTTATCTTTATAGGAGGCGTCAGCATAACATATTATCCGTTCCCGATAAATGCCTTTGCGGTATTTTGCTCGATAGCCGTGGGATATGTTATAGAGGGCCTATATAAGCACTTATCAAGAGAAGAATTTGGAGATCTTGCAAGTACGTTTGGTTTTGTTTCGATTTTCTTGGCGCTTCTCATAACCGGAGCATCCGCGTATTTCATATCACCAAACGTTCCGGCGATGAAGCTTAAAAAGGATGAGATCTGGTTGTTCAAGTTTAGGGATTATGTGCTTGAGAGCGGAATTGAAAATCCCGGAATAATGAATGAATACGGATTCGATGCGGGACTGTATACAGTCACGAACACAATGCCCATTTGCTATTATTATCAGACGCAGACGCTCAATATAGAAGAAGTTATCGAATGGCAAAAGAGCTATACCCGTAGCGGACAGGCTGATTTTGTTTTGTCTGTCGATAGGCCTGCCGAAGCGGTTGAGGATTATGAGCTTGTACTTAGAGAAGATTTTGTGACACCGGATGCCGAGGTTACATATTTTCTTTATCAAAAAAAGAGTGAGTAATATAAGGGTTTAAAGGAGATTTTTATAATGCCTATCAGAGTAAACAGTTTTATGGGAAAATTCGGTTGGTTTGCAAGAAAGCATTTCCCGATGCTTGCAAGTAATGCATACCTTAAGCTTCAGTTCTTTACAAGAAGCAAATCGCAAAAGGCATACTGCGATTATTTCCTGAATGCACCTGAGGTTCCGATGCCCAACGTTGTAAATATAGAGACGATCAACAGGTGTAATTCGACTTGCGCATTCTGTACAGCCAATGTTCATGCGGAGTGCAGACCTCTTGCCAAGATTGATGACGACCTTTATAAGAACATTATCGATCAGCTCGCCGATTGGGGATACAAGGGACATCTTACACTTTACGGTAACAACGAGCCTCTTCTTGATACCAAGATCGTGGAGAGACATAAATACGCAAGGGAGAAGCTTCCGGACAGCTTTATCTTCATGTCGACCAACGGACTTATCCTTACTATCGATAAGGTAAAAGAGGTAGCTCCTTACATCAACCAGCTCATCATAAACAACTATTCAATGGAGATGAAGCTCCATAAGAATATTCAGGAGCTTTATGATTATGTAAAGGCTAATCCCGATGAGTTCAAGGATCTTGATATCCAGATTCAGATGAGATATCTTCAGGAGGTTCTTACAAACAGAGCGGGAAGTGCGCCCAATAAGAAGGCTACCGAGAAAGTTATCAAGGAAACTTGTCTTCTTCCTTTCACAGATATGTGGATCATGCCCAACGGTAAGATGGGACTTTGCTGCTGCGATAACTTTGAGACCACAGACTTTGGCGATCTCACCAAGATGAGCCTTAAGGAAGCATGGGGAAGTCCTAAGTTCCAGGCTGTAAGAAAGAAGATCGCAGAGGGAAGACAGGAGTATCCGTTCTGTAAGCATTGTGATTTCATTGATGCAGGCTTCCGTATGCAGATCGTTAATGCCATTCTTCGCGGCGATCAGGAAGCAGCAAACAAACTTGGTGGTCACGAGCGTATGAAGATCGGTAATAAAAACAACTCAGACGACCACATTAAATAAGGGGAGTATTCATGACGGCATTAAAAAAACATATTTCGTTGATATTGGTAGCGTTATTTGTATTGGCTGTTGCAATCTTCTATGCCATCATCGGCGACAACAGTTATATCGCCGTCCACGATAATCTCGATTTATTCGTTGCACAATTTGCAATGCTCAAAAATACGGGCACTTTTTTTGCCCACGGAGTATCCGCTCCCTTCCTTGGAGGCATATCAAGAGATGTGCTTCCAAGCGAGTTTTCTTTATATACGGTTCTGTATATGATATTCCCGCCTTTTGCGGCATATGTTATAGGCTATGTTTTAAAGGTTATTATCGCTGTTTTCTCGATGAGGCTTCTTATTGTTGATGTTTTAAAAGATCATAGCGGAAAAGAAAAAGATGATCTTTCGGAAGAAACAAATATTGCAACTCTCGTCGGTCTTTTATACGGTGTTCTAAATCTGTTTCCCGCATTCGGAATTTCTTTTGCATCAATCCCGCTTATAGTTTTTCTTCTCAGAAGAATATATTTTTCGCCAAGATACGGAAAATCTCCATTATATCTTTTGCTTATTTTCTTATATCCTTTTATATCTTATTTTTCCTATTTTGGATTTTTTATAATCGGATATCTTTTCTTTGCGATAATATGGCTTTGGATCAAGGATAAAAGAATTCCCTTGGGACTTGTTAAATCAATTCTCGTTCTCACTATCGGCTATGTGATCATGGAGTACAGACTCTTTGACATGATGCTCTTTTCCGATACAGTCACGATAAGAGAGACTATGGATCCGGGATTTTTGCCGGGAAAAGACGTTGTACATCTGATCGAAGATGCTTTTATAAACGGAATGATGCATGCGGATGATGTACATAAATTCTTTGTCATGCCTGTGTGCGTTATCTATTTCTTTTTCCTGAATATCGGATATATCGTGAAAAAGAATGCGCGCGGAATATTTAAAGATATCTACAATCTCGGAGCGCTGATGATCGCTTTAAATGCTGTTGTCTACGGATTGTATTACTTTGAACCGGTGAATAAAATACTCGGAACTGTTGTGCCGCCGCTTAAGGGATTTCAGTTTAACAGGACGATCTTTTTTAATCCTGTTATCTGGTGTTTGATGTTCTTTATCGTTGTTTACAGAGTGAAGGTTCATGCGATAGTTAAGTATGCTGCGGTTCTTGCTGCAATCGCGATAGTTCTTTTGACTCCGGGAAGATACAACGATCTGTACACGACGGCGCACCATACGGTGAGAGCGCAGGTTTACGGAAATGAAAATGATGAGCTGAATTTCAGGGAGTTTTATTCTGCAGGGCTCTTTGAAAAAATAAAGAAAGATATAGGATATGCGGACGGCGAGTGGAGTGTAGCATATGGTATGCACCCAGCGATCCTTGAGTACAACGGTATCTCGACGCTTGACGGATATCTCGGTTTTTATCCGCAGAGTTATAAGGAGAGTTTCCGTAAGGTAATTGCTCCCGCACTTTCAAGGAAAGAAGCCACCAGAGCGTATTTTGACGATTGGGGCGCAAGGTGCTATCTGTATTCGGGAACCGACGATTCGATCGTCATGGCGACAAAGAGTATGACAGGTGTTACAGATAATACTTTGTATGCTGATACGGAGGCGCTCAGAGATATGGGATGTAAATATATTTTTTCAAGAATAGATTTATCTAATGCGGATGACCTTTCGCTTGTATTAATGGGCGATTATACCGGAGAGAATTCTCCGTATACAATCTATGTCTATAAAATACAATAGTTTTACTGTTGCATGCTTTGAAAGTGGCTTGTTTTGTACAATTGGGAAATATATGTTATACTTTAGTCGCTTATACTAGGTTAAGGAGGTAAATTAGAATGAATAGAAAACTGGTTTTAGCACTTACTTGTGTGATGATGATAGGAATGCTTTCAGGATGCGGTAAGAAGAAGGATGCCGCAAATGAGGCAGCATCACAGGATCCTACAATTACGGTAGATGATGCGGGTTCAAGCGCATCTTCAAGTGATGTAGAGGTAAAGGCTTCGGAAGATGAGTCTACAGGACTTGCAGCGCCTATAGTAAAGGGCGGAGTTATGAAAGATGGAAGTGAAGCCATTGATGTAGAGTTTGAGTGGAATCCCGTAGACGGCGCAGACGGATATGAGGTCGACATTCAGAGTAAGGCCGAAGATGATAAGGAATATGCCGCATATGAGCCCGGTTACACAGAGCTTGAAAAGGACGGCGATTATTTCATCACCAAAGATACTAAGTTTGTAGCAAGCGCTCAGGATGATTTTGATTTCCAGATCAAGGTAAGAGCATTCAAAGGCGAAGGCGACGACAAGACTTACAGCGATTGGAGTAAGGTCGCTTACGGACAGACATACGATAAGTAATTAAGTCAAAAGGAAGAGGAAAGAGAAAATGAAAAGAAGACTTTTATTATTACTTACATGCCTGGCAGTGGGGATATTGCCGGGCTGTAGTTCTAGTGTAGATCTTGAAGATCAGAACTATGAGATAGAGGACGAGGCACCTGCTGCAGAATCTTCGGAAGAAGCATCAGAGCCTGAGACCGAGGATGAGGATTCAGAGTCTGAGGAGTCGGAAGAAGCTACGGAGGAAACATCTACAGCTTCCGAAGCTGCTTCTAAGCCTGAAGTAAAGGCAGCTGATACAACTGCTGCAAAAGCAACAGACACAACAGCTTCTAAACCCGCTGCAAAGACGGAAAGTGCGCCTGCGCAGAATGTTAGCAGCACGCCCGCAAAGGCAGATAATCAGGCTCCCGGAGAATTGCTCCCTACACCTAAGGTTAATCCCGGTGTTATGCATGTGGGTGAAGATGCAATCAATGTAGAATTCACATGGAGTCCTGTTGAGGGCGCCGAGGGTTATGAGGTCTTAGCTGAGGATAAATTCTACAAAGATGACGAATTAAGCTATAAGCCTTATAAGGTATATGGTCAGACTACAGACTATTACAATACCGTTGAGACTAAGTATGTCGCAAGCTCTCAGGATTATTTTGATTTTAGAGTACAGGTAAGAGCTTATAAAGGCGAAGGTGCAAACAGGCGCTACAGCAAGTGGAGTGATTTT
>JAEEGL013679219.1_pt1 | contig 33177 bp, 30 predicted proteins | sample 9134231 | NCBI WGS metagenome assembly JAEEGL01 (sample SAMN16246548, study PRJNA631951) | gut metagenome | biome: gut microbiome; feature: rumen; material: fiber-attached | host: Bos | place: Iran: Karaj | collected 2018-10 | reverse complement strand
TTGCCATCCAGGATATCGATCTCTATCCCATGCTCTTCTTCCCAGTCGCAATTCCCGCTCAACTGGAATCCAATCCTTGCGGGATCTTCCGGAACATCTACAATCAATGTGCCTACCTCAAAGCATTTCAGCATCTCACGAAGAGGCGTGTTTTCATCTACAGGTGTCAAATCAATTCCATGATATTGCCTCTATCCCAGTACTGCCACAAGGCTGATGGTTCAGTAAGAGCCCAGATATCGAATCGGGGCTCTTAGTAAAAATGTGCGATTTTTAGGCCGGTTTAGCGGTTTTTAACCACTTTGGTGTACTTGTGGTGTATTTGTGTATGTTTTTGCCTCAAACCGACAGAGAAGAACATCCTGTTTTTTCGGCAAAACAGCACATGCCTTGGTGTACTTTATCAGTACAGTTTTGCACCTGCGGGAATATGAGGATCGACCTGAAGGAGATGAAGTTTCTCGGTATCTCCTTCATGGTGAACTGCACTGATAAGCATTCCGCAGGATTCAATACCCATCATCGGTCTTGGAGGCAGGTTTAAAATGGCGATACACGTTTTGCCTATAAGCTGCTCAGGCTCGTAATACGCATGAATTCCGCTCAGAATAACGCGGTTTGTGCCTGTACCGTCATCAAGAACGAACTTCAAAAGCTTTTTGGACTTGGGAACAGGTTCACATTCAAGCACCTTTACAGCGCGAAAATCGCTCTTTGAGAAGGTCTCAAAATCAACGAAATCAGCAAAAAGAGGTTCGATACGAACGTTTGAAAAATCAGGTTTTTCAGACGAAATAATCGGTGCTCCTTCGATCTGTGTGGCAATGTTTTCGGTATTATCGGCAGAATCGCCTTCCGCTGATTTTTCATTCTTTTTTCCGTCAACCGATTTCATGGTCGGAAACAAAAGGACGTCGCGTATTGCAGGCGAATCGGTAAAAAGCATGCACAAACGGTCTATTCCGTAACCAATACCGCCTGTAGGAGGCATACCTATTTCAAGAGCGTTAAGAAAATCTTCATCAGTATGCTCTGCCTCTTCGTCTCCCGCAGCAAACTGTTCTTCCTGTGCTGCAAAGCGAGCGCGCTGGTCTATGGGGTCGTTCAGCTCCGAATAAGCATTTGCCATTTCCCATCCGTTCATGAAAAACTCGAAACGTTCAACATAATCGGGATTATCCGGCTTTCTTTTTGTAAGAGGAGAAATATCTACGGGGTGATCCATAACAAAAGTAGGCTGAATAAGATGTTCCTCAACAAACTGTTCAAAAAACAAATTCAGAATTTCACCTTTTTTATGTCTCGGCTCATACTGAACGTTGTGCTTGTCAGCCTCTTTACGCGCATCTTCAAGAGTATTGATCTCGTTGAAGTCAACACCTGAATACTTTTTGACGGCATCAACCATTGTTATGCGCTCAAAGGGCTTTCCGAGGTCCATTGCAATTCCATTGTATGTAATAACGGTTGAACCGTTAACTTCATTGGCAATATAGCGGAAGAGCTCCTCGGTAAGGTCCATCATACCATGATAATCCGTATATGCCTGATAAAGCTCCATAAGCGTAAATTCGGGATTATGTCTGGTGTCTACACCCTCATTTCGAAAAACTCTGCCTATTTCATATACCTTTTCAAGACCACCGACAATCAGACGTTTGAGATAAAGCTCAAGTGAAATGCGCATTTTAACATCTTCGTTAAGAGCATTGAAATGAGTTTCAAACGGACGAGCGGCGGCTCCGCCGGGATTGGGAACAAGTATGGGGGTTTCAACCTCCATAAATCCCTTTCCGTCAAGGAATCTGCGGATAGATGAAATAATTCTGGAACGTTTAATAAACGTATCCTTGCTTTCCGTATTTGTAATCAGGTCGATATAACGCTGTCTGTAACGCATATCTACGTTGGTTAGACCGTGAAATTTTTCGGGAAGAGGCTGAAGATTTTTTGAAAGGAGGCATAATTCAGAAGCGTGAACAGATATTTCGCCTGTTTTTGTTTTAAAAACTGTTCCTTTAATTCCGATGATATCACCTATATCCATTTTTTTAAATCCGGCATAAGGTTCTTCACCTATTGAATCACGAGCTACATAAACCTGAATTGTGCCCTGAAGATCCTGGATATTACAAAAAGACGCTTTACCCATGATTCTTTTGAACATCATTCTGCCTGCAATCGATACTTCTTTACCTTCAAAAGCATCAAAACAGTTCCTGATCTCAAGACTATGGTTGGTAACATTATATTTTGTTATCTGAAAAGGGTCCTGCCCCGCATCCTGCAAAGCCTTGAGCTTTTCACGGCGGATACGGCTCTGTTCACTGAGTTCTTTTGCGATTTCTTCGCTTGAAATAACTGTGTTATCTATTTGCTCAGACATATTACATTTCTCCGAACTCTATATTGAGTATTTCATATTCAAATTCTCCGCCGGGAGCTTCAACAAGCACTTTTTCGCCTTTCTTTCTGCCAAGCAGCGCTTTTCCGACAGGGCTCTGGTCTGATATTTTGTTTTCGGACGGGTTAGATTCTGTCATACCGACTAAAATATAACTTTCCGGCTCTTCATCGGGAAAATCAAGATCACGGATCGTTACTTTAGAACCGATTGAAACAACATCTTTTGAAAGCTGGGACTGATCGAGGATCTTTACATTTTTAAGCGTTTCTTCGATGTCTTTGATCCTTGCTTCCATTATAGCAAGCTCATTCTGAGCAGCATCGTATTCACTGTTTTCCGAAAGGTCGCCAAAGTCACGTGCTACCTTGATCTTTTCGGCAACTTCTGGCCTTTTTGTAGATTTAAGGTAATGAAGCTCCTCTTCAAGTTTCTGTACGCCCTCTTCGGTCAAAATAATATCTGCCATTATTTTTACTCCTCTGAAATATAAAAGATTAAAATATTCTTATTCTACTAATTCTCCGAGTACCTGAACTGCTTTTTGAAGCTGAGTATCGTCCTCTCTCGACATACTGTAATAATACATATTATCTTCAATGGGCAGGGATACGCTGTAGTCTGGCTCGAGACCTATACCGTCATAGTTATAACGGCTTTTTGTGACATAGCGGAATGTCGTGAACTTCAAAGCAGATCCGTCACTCAATGAAAAAGTCGTCTGTCCTACTCCCTTACCGTAAGACTGCTCGCCGATAAGTTTTGATCCGCATATATCGCGTAACGATGACGAGAACAGTTCGGATGCGGAAGCTGATTCACCGTTGATAAGAACAACGTAAGGTTTGTTTGTTATTCTGTTATCGGAAGAATACAATGAAGATTCGTAATCCTTATACTGAAGGACAACTATCTCGTCTTTCGGAACGAGAAAGTCAACCATATTCTTAACGGTATTAAGCTCGCCGCCGGGATTGTTGCGAACATCAAAGATATAACCGGAAACGCCGGCTTTTTCAAGTTCTTTCAATGCAGTTTCAAACTGTTCAAGCGCTGCGGATTCAAACTGGTAAATGATAATATATCCGAGATTGCCGATTATTTCATAATCAATGAGGCGTTTGGTAAAGTTCTGTCTGACAACGTGAAAATCAAGACGTTCCCCTTGTCTGTCTATAACAAGATCAACGGTTGTTCCGATTTCGTCAAGAAGTATATCTATAGCGTCTTCATACGGGAAATCTATAAATGACGTACCGTTTGCCTCAATAATCACGTCACCGTTTTGTATGCCTGCTGTTTCAGCGGGAGAATTACCAATTACACGGTAAACAAGAAGTCCGTCTTTGAGTACTTCATCTTTTGTAATTACATTTATACCAATACCTGTAAACGATCCTGAGAGTTCGTCAAGATAGTCCGAATATTCTTTTGCATCCATATAAGAACAATAAGGATCTTCCATTGAAGCAACGTAAAAGAAAATTGCGTTTGACAACGCTTTTTCTTTATCAAACGGCATAATGCCGTATTTATCTATATATGCAGATATTTCCGTAAGCTTTTCGTTGATCTCCACCGGTTCAGCATTGCCGGATATTCTGAAATTCAGAAGACTGCATGATGCGAGAGTAAAAAGCAATGCGGTAACAACGAAAGTAACAGTAACCGCAATTATGATATTTCTTCTGTTGTTTTTCATATTGACCTTCAATGATTATTATATTTACTGTGCGCCCATAAGTTCTTTGAGCATTGTAAGCGCGAACTGAAGCTGATCATCTTCTTCCAACGAAAGAGTTTCAAAACGGTCTGCCTTGGAGCTGTCCATTGTAATTACATAGTTTGGCGCGACTCCAACTCCGTTAAAACGTTCTCCTCCGGGAGTAACATACTCATAAGTCGAAAGATGGAGCGCAGTACCGTCCGAAAGAGGTATATCTCTCTGACCGACGCCTACACCTTTGGTAAGTGTTCCGACGATAACTGCTTTTTCGGTATCGCGCAATGCCGCAGTGAAAACCTCTGCAACGTCAGACGTATACTCGTTTTGAATAACGACCATCGGAAGAGAAATATTCTTATCGTCCGAGAAATAAAGAGAAAGACCATCTGAAGACTTTTCTCTGATAGAAACCATTATGCCTGACGGCATTATTCTGTCAAGAACTTCAGTGACAGAATCGAAATTGCCTGATGCATTGAAACGGACGTCAATTATCAGACCTTTTGCACCTTTATTTATCAGGTCTTCATAAGCTACGTTGAAGCTTGTAAGAGTAGTTCTGTCAAACTCGTTAATGAAAATATAACCAATATTGTTTTCAATAAGTCTGTATTGAATGGTTTCCGGGGCAAAAGAATTTCTTGTAACATCAAAAGTAAGAAAATCGCTTTCTCCGGCACGAATTACAGTAAGAGAAACGACTGTTCCCTCTTCACCGGAAAGTCTTGCAACGGCCTTTTTATATCCGTCTTCAGTAACGTTTACGCCGTTTATGCCGATTATTACATCACCTTTCTGAAGTCCGGCAAGTCTCGCAGGAGAACCGTATTTTGCAAAATCAACTGCAATACCGCCTGTAGCCATATCGTAGGAATATACGATTCCGATTCCTATATGAGAAGCATCCTGAGTAATAGATGCGGACTTATAGTTCTTCTGATTGAGGTAATATGACGAGGAATCCCCAAGTCCTTTGATATAACCGGCGGCAATACCGTCGATAATATTGTCGTATCCGTCTACGGCATCTATTGAAAGGATATAATTTCGTGAAATTACCTGGTTGATGATATCCAGTTTTCTATACATGGTCTGGTTTCTTTCAAGGTCGTTAACCAGCGAACTGACATAAAAATATGTTGCAACAGCCGATACGAACGCAGTAACTACGATGAGAAAGAAAACAGTTCCGAGTCTTACACCTTTTTTTGACTTCATTAATAACCTCTTTTAAATCACTTGAGTAAATCCATAATATCCTTTTCGGGGGTAGATCCGTCGGGAGTAACATAAAGAGCGGGATTATATGCGGTTCCGTCGTAAAGGATCTTAAAATCGAGGTGGTTGCCCGTTGAATTGCCTGTTGAGCCTACGTAACCGATGATATCACCCTTTTTAACATCTACAGATCCGTTTTCTTTAAACTGTTTCTGAAGCTCCGGAACGTATGCAGACATGTGATTGTAGTGAGTCATCAGCTTGGAGCCGTGATCGATTACGCATTTATTACCGCCGCCGGTATTTGTCCAGCCGTAATAGATGATAGTTCCGTCGGCAGCAGCGTATATCGGTGCGCCTTTATCGGCAGGGATATCGATTGCGTAATGATAGTCATCTTTACCATATAGTTTTCGCCATCCGAAGCCTGAAGTAATCCTACTGTATTTTGATTCAAGAGGCCACATAAATGTTCCGCCGGCATATTTTTTCTTTTTATCAAGCAATTCATTGATCTGTTTTTCAAACTCGGCTTCAAGTCTTTCAAACTCTTCCTGTTCTGCCTGTAATTGCTCGATATTCTTTTCTATATAGCTGATACGCGATTTAAGATCAATAACCTGTGCCGCCTGATTGTTTTTTTCTTCAGAAAGGAGTGCAAGCATTTCCTGCTGATCATTATAGTCCGTCTCTATTTCAGCACGGATCGATTCGATAAACTCAATATTTTCGCACATCGTATCTAGAATTTGTTTATCATAATCCATCATATCCCGAATATAATCATATCGGGTCAGCATATCGGAGAAATTCTCGGACATGATAAGAACCTCAAGATACGTTGTAGTTCCCATCTCATAGTTTTCACGAATCCTTGACACGTATTTATCGTGATAATCCTCATAGTCCGCCTGAGCACGTTCAAGCTCCGTGTTTTTTTCTTCAAGGCGTGTTTCAAGATTGTCAATTATCCATTCGATGGTCTCGATCTTGTTGTCTGTTTCGATCATCTGCTGTTCAAGAGTCTGCTTAGCTTTTACTTCTGAATTTTTTTGCGAGGAATATTTTTTCAGACTCGAAGAAAGTTCGGCTCGTTTTTCATTGATCTTTTCAAGCTGTTCTTTGGCTTCTTCCAGCGAGGCTGCATCTTCCTGCGTAAATTCCTCACTGTCGGCAAGCATTGGATTGGAAATAACAATCGTAATCACAGAGAAAGCGATCAGGAGAGCGAGCGTAAAAGAAAATACCTTTTTCATGGTCTTCTGCAGCTTTTCACGAGGAAAAGCATCCTTTCCTTAGTGTAATGTGTTGTGTTTAGGATACTTCTCAGACGTTAAGATATTTCTTTACAGGGAAAACTGAACCTAACATTCCGATAATTCCGCCTGAGATAATATAGAAAAGAGCGAATGTGAATAATCTGCTTCTGATAGATATCGGAGTAAAAAGTCCGAAATCAAAAAGGATGGGAGAAAATATTTCGTTATAAGCAAAAAATGTTAAAACAAGAGCGATAAGACCTGATACGATACCGATTATAATTCCTTCGATAAAATAAGGCATCTGAACGAAGAAATCGGTCGCGCCAACATATTTCATAATACCGATCTCGTCTTTTCTTGAAGAGACAGACGTTTTAACTGTATTTGTGATAATCAGAATAGAAATAATAATAAAAATAACGATAATTGCAGCTGCAAGCATCAGAACGATACGGCTGATATCGCGTATACGCTCGATTACTTCCCTGCGTTCTCTTACTCGTGCAATACCTTCGATCTTATTTATCTCAAACATGGTCTGTTCAAACTTCGAGAGGTCTTTGATATTGAAAATAAAGGAATTTCTGAGCACATCAGACGTTATATCCGAAAAAAGCTCTGCATTCTCACCCATAGATTCAAGGTAATTCTTCATTGCCATTTCTTTGGATTCGAAGCTGATGTTCTTAATATTCTGTATCTGAACAAGCTGATTATGAATGCTGTTTATATCATCAACAGAAAGACTTTCGTCAAGAAAAATAACTACCTGACTTTCATCGCCGACCTTATTGATAAAAAGATTTACATTTTCAAACAGAAGTATGGAAGAACCGAGGGTAAGAAGACAAATAGTTAAAACGGTGACTGATCCGATGGTAAGAAGCCAGTTCTTAAAAATGCTTTTGAATGCGCTTTTAATCAGGAAAAGAAAACTGTCAATCATCTTCGTCTTCCTCCGTTACGTGGCGAGCGGAACGTCTGCGTTTCGGAACATCTGAAGAAGCTTCTCTATTGTTTTCTTCTGCCTGAGCCCCCACTTGCTCCTGTGCGCCAGTATCGAATTCTATATGTCCTTTGCTGAGACGTATTTCTCTTTTTTTGAACGCCTTGACAAGTCTTTGTTCATGCGTTACGACAACTACGGTTATGCCGTTTTTGTTTATGGAGCTGAGAAGCTTCATTATTTCGATCGACATTTCGGGGTCGACATTGCCGGTAGGCTCATCGGCGATAATTATTTCAGGACTGTTGACGATCGCACGGGCAAGAGCCACTCTTTGCTGTTCGCCGCCTGATAGCTGATCGGGAAGAACAGATATCTTATGAGTCAGACCGACAATTTCAAGAACGGTCATTACCCTTGATTTAACTTCTCTTCCTCCCCTGCCTACGACCCTCATGGCAAATGCGACATTATCGTAGACGTTCATCGACTTTATAAGACGGAAATCCTGAAATACAACGCCGATTTTACGGCGATATTTGGGTATTTGCCTGTGTGAAAGTCTCTTAAGACTTGTTCCGGCAACTGTAAGTTTTCCTTCCGTTGCAAAATCTTCGCATGTAAGAAGGTGGATCATCGTGCTTTTTCCTGCGCCCGAAGGTCCGGTAATGAACACGAACTCACCGTCATCTATTTTAAGGTTGATTCCGTCGAGTGCAACGGTTCCGTTGGAATAAACCTTTTTTATATTCTTAAAAACAATCAAATCAGATACTCGCTTTCAATGATACGGTTTGTTTGCTGTGCGATTTTCGGGTTACCGTGTTTGCTAACCATCAAAGTTTCATCGGGTCTGAAGACAAATACTTTCTGACCATAAGAGCTACTTTAAATACTATTGCGTGATCGAATTCTTTAAGGTCAAGTCCTGTAAGACGTCTGATTTTTTCGAGACGGTATACAAGCGTGTTTCTGTGAACAAACAGTTTTCTGGAAGTTTCGGAAACGTTAAGGTTGTTTTCAAAAAACTTCTGTATCGTAAACAGTGTTTCATGGTCAAGAGAATCTATCGAGCCTTTTTTGAAAACTTCATCAAGGAAGTCTTTGCAGAGAGTTGTGGGAAGGTAGTAGATGAGTCTGCCGATACCGAGATTGTTATAACTCATTATCACCTTTTCTACGTCGAAAACTTTTCCGACCTCTATAGCCACCTGAGCCTCTTTATATGAACGCGAAAGGTCTTTGATTGATTCAACCACAGATCCTATGCCGACAACGGCGCGTGTGTAGAACTCACTGTTCAGCGTATCCACGATCGAGTGAGCAAGCTTTTCAAGGTCACGGACCTCAATTGAAGGCTTTACCTCTTTTACAAGCGCGATATCGTTTTCGCCTACGTTAATAATAAAATCTTTTGCCTTTTCGGGGAATAGGCTCTGGATGATATCATACGCGAATATTTCTGTTCTGTCGAGAAGACGTATGAGAATTACGACGCGGGGAACTCCGTCAGCAAAACGGATCTCTTTGCTCTTGACGTAAATATCAGATTGGAGAATATTCTCAAGCATAACGTTTTTAACGAAATTTATCTTATTGTATTTCTCATCATTATATTCTTTAAGTGCGCCTAAAGATACGGCAAGAATACCTGAAACAGACTCAGCAACGTCATCAGTTCCCTTTACAAAACATACGTTTTCCATTTTGATCCTTGAACCAACGACACGATAAGTATATCCATTGATGACGTTAACGTCGGACATCGACATCAGATCATTGATGTTTGAACCTACAGACTGGCCAATAAGACTCAGATCGGTGCAGGCAATAATATTTGCCTGGTCATCAACGACGCCTATGGTTCTGTCGGTACAATCCTTCATCTGTAAAACTACGCTTTGAAATAACCTGCTTGACATAATTACACCCTATCTTTATTAATTGAGGTTAAGCATAAAATCCGAATTCAAAAATATATTTATATTATACATCTTTTTTGTGCAAATTGCAATAGGGAACCCCTTGAATGCCACACTTTTTTCAGAAATTATTGTCTATTTTGCATAGTTTTTATCTCTTAAATGCTCTTTTCCGTAACAAAAATGCAATCATTCTTTATTTGCTCGGTCAATTCTTTGATATTACGGAATTTTTTTTCATCTCGTATAAAATCTTTTAAAAATACGCGAAGAACCTTACCGTATAAATTGCCTGAGAAATCTATAATAAAAGATTCGCAATCTATATCATTTATATCATTGTTTACAGTTGGGCGTATACCGATATTCACAACACATTTATATTGTTTTCCTTCAATTGAAACTAACCCGGAATACACACCGAATCTCGGAATAACAGAATCAGGGCGAAGCTTCTGATTAATAGTGGGAAAGCCTATTTTTGAACCGATTTTTTTTCCGCCAAACACTTCGGAAGAAAATGAAAACGGACGGCCCATCAGGTTTTCCGCCAATTTCATATCGCCATTGACGATCGCCTGTCTGACAAGAGATGAACTGTATAATTTGTCTATTTCTACTGTATTTAGTTTCATCCCTCTTTTTTCGCATTCAACTCGAAGGCTGTCGATGCCGTAGGCAGCCTTGTTTCCGAATCTGAAATCTTTACCGCAAACTATTTCTTTGCATGAGAGAGTGTTTTGCAGAAAAGATACGAACTTTTCAGCATCCATTGATGCGAAGAAGGCATCAAAACGCTGAAAAAAAACCTTTTCTATGCCGAGAGACTTTATAAGCTGTTCCTTATAACTGTCCTCCGTAATAATACCGACAGGATGAGCGTCATCAAAATAGTTTCTGGGATGCGGGGTAAAGGTCAAGGCAACGGAAGATAATTTCTCCGTTGCCGCAATATCTGTTGTTTTTGAAAAAACAAGGGCATGCCCCTTATGAACCCCGTCAAAGTTGCCTATAGCAACAACAGAACGGATTTTTTCATTACTACTTATTTGTTCCATAAAGACTTAACAAATAACTCCTCATTTGCACGCGCAAGACCAAGAACCGTTCCGTCCTCAGCATACGCCAGATAGTCTCTTTCCGGAGTGATTTCGACGCCGATTATTCTGTCGGAGGATATAATGCCGCCGTTGAGATAATATTTTTTTCCGTTATCCGGAATTATGATCCTGTCAAGGTGAGCGAACGCTTTTTCGAAAGGTATAGCAACCCGATCAAGCATTCCGTTTTCGGCAAGGACTAAGACAGATTCGTAATCATAACATTTCTCAATTGCAATGCCATTGGAAATGATTCTTTCAAGAGATCCCATACATGCGCCGCAGCCGAGTTTCTTTCCGATATCAGCACAGATGGTACGGATATACGTTCCAGCAGAGCAGTAAACAGTAAAAAAGTAAGAGTTTTTCGCATCGGCTGGTCCGTTATACTTTATATCATATACAGTCACCGTGCGCGGTTCTCTCTCTATTTCAACACCTTTGCGTGCCAATTTGTAAAGAGGGACACCGTTTTTCTTAACTGAAGAATACATCGGCGGAATCTGTTCTATTGTTCCGACAAAACCTGCGAGAACATCTTTGAATTCATCCTCAGATATAATTGAACTGCATTCCATCAAAACAGTACCTGTTATATCTTCTGTATCTGTGGCTATTCCGAGACAGATCTTACAGATATATGCCTTGTTTGAGGGGAAATAGTCGGAAAGTTTTGTATAGTTATCGGTAAGAACAGGTAAAACGCCGGTACACATTGGATCAAGAGTTCCCGTATGTCCGATTTTTGTTTTATTACCGATAGCACGCCGGATTCCGGCAACGATATCATGGGAAGTATAGCCCGAAGGCTTATTCACCGGGATTATCATACAGTCTTTCCCACTCCTCCAAAACAGCCTCGATTATTTTTCTTTCCGCCTCTTCAACAGAACATCTCATTGAAAGACCTGCGGCACGGATATGTCCCCCGCCCCCAAATTTGCCTGCAACTTTTGAAACGTCGAAATCAGGCAACGGAGATTCCTGCTGAGAGCGAAGCGAAATTTTTATTTCACCGTCGCTTTTTTCACGGACGGTTATTCCTACTACCGTTCCGGCTATTCTTCGCGTAATAGACGTAAGCCCGCCAAGTTCATTTTCATTTACACCCAGGCGTTCTATTTGAGAATAGCGGACAGTAACCATGGAAATCTGATTATTTTTAAACTGCTTTACGGAATTGAGTACTTCGCTTTCAAGTTTCAGTTGTGCAAGAGACGTGCTGTCAAAAAGTTTAACATTGATTGAAGATGCGTCGAAACCGAACTTTAGAAGTTCAGCAGCTGCGCGATGCGTATCAGGCGACGTATTTGAAAATCTGAAGCACCCTGAGTCGAATGATATTGCTATATAAAGCTTTTCTGCGATATACGAATCAATTTCGATGTTTGCTGCCGAAAAAAGCTCGAAAATCAATTCTCCCGCAGATGAGATACTGCTGGAAAGAATAGTTTTCTTTGCATAAAAAGTATTTGAAAAATGATGATCTATCGCATAATCCACGCGTGATGCAAGGTAGCCGTATTTATTGCCGAATAGCGTTTCGGAGGCAATATCGACCGAAACGACCGTATCCGGTTCAAATAACATATCGAAGTCTTTTTGTCCGTCGCTGATAAATCTGAAATGCTCCGGGATTTCATCGCTGCATACCAGCTCAACGTTCTTTTCCATATGTTTAAGTGCGTAGAAAAGCGCGAACGAAGAACCAATGGTGTCTCCGTCCGGCGATTTATGCATTACTATACAAATATTATCTTTCCCGAGCAGCTCGGAAAAATCGGAAATTTGATTATCAGTCAACATCTTTATCCAGATTCAGACCTTTCAGGATGTTGTTTATTTTCGCGCCGTTTTCTATTGAATGATCGAGAATAAAAATGATTTTGGGAACTGCCCGCAGATTCAGCCTCTCCGCCAGCTTCTTTCTGACATAGCCTGACGCCGCTTTAAGTCCCTGCTTTACTTCCTTTTCATCATAATCTGAGAAAAAGCTTATATAAACACGCGCCTCTTCAAGATCCCCCGTTACATCCGCTGCAACAACTGTTGGCATCGGAGGGATTCGGGGATCTTTTACGGTTGAAAGAATATCGGATATTTCGCGTTTTATTCCTTCGTTTATTCTGTCTCGTTTATAATTTGCCATAGTATACCTTATTGTTTGATTTCTTCGTTTACGAATGCTTCAATTATATCGCCCTCTTTGACGTCGCCGAAGCGTTCTATTCCGATACCGCATTCATAACCTTGTTTTACTTCTGAAGCGTCATCCTTGAAACGTTTAAGAGAGTCGATTTTACCTTCATGAACAACTATGCCGTCTCTGATAAGACGTATCTCTGCCGATCTTGTAATACGACCTTCCTTAACGTAGCAGCCGGCGATAGTTCCGACACCGGAGACACGGAACGTCTGTCTGACTTCTGCCATACCGAGGGATACCTCTTTGAATTTAGGAGCAAGCATACCTTTCATTGCAGCTTCTATCTCGTTTATGCAGTCATATATTACCCTGTAAAGACGGAGGTCTACGCCGTCTCTTTCCGCATTGACTTTTGCATTGGGATCGGGACGGACATTAAAGCCGACAATGATGGCATTTGAAGCCGTAGCAAGCATTACGTCGCTTTCGGTTATTCCGCCTACTGCGCTGTGTATTACGCGTACACGTACCTCATCGTTTGACAGTTTTTCAAGAGATGCTTTTACAGCCTCTGCAGAGCCCTGAACGTCTGCCTTTACAATGATGTTAAGATCTTTGATGCTGCCTTCCTTAATCTGTGAGAACAGGTCGTCAAGGGAAACAGCGGTATTTGCTTTTGTTGATTCTTCCTTCTTTTCGTGTTTTCTCTCTTCTACAAGTTCGCGCGCCATTCTTTCGTCGTCAACAACATAGAAAAGATCACCTGCTGAAGGAACATCCGAAAAGCCCGTAACTTCTACGGGAGTTGAGGGTGTTGCAGCTGTAATCCGTCTTCCTTTATCGTCAAGCATATTACGAATACGACCAACAGAGGTTCCTGCAACAACCACGTCGCTCGTGTGAAGAGTTCCGTTTTGAACGAGAACGGTTGCGACAGGTCCACGACCCTTGTCAAGCTTGGCTTCTATGACAGTGCCTTTTGCTTTTCTGTTTGGATTAGCTTTAAGCTCTCTTACGTCTGCAACGAGCTGAACCATTTCAAGTAGCTCTTCGATACCTTTGCCTGTAACTGCCGAAACGGGAACACAGATAGTATCACCGCCCCACTGTTCGGGAACAAGCTCGTATTCGGTAAGGCTCTGAAGCACCCTATCGTAATTTGCTTCGGGTTTATCCATTTTATTTACCGCTACTATAATGGGAACGCCTGCGGCCTTCGAGTGGTTGATAGCTTCAACAGTCTGAGGCATAATTCCGTCATCAGCGGCAACAACGAGAATTACGATATCGGTGACCTGTGCACCGCGTGCACGCATGGATGTGAATGCCGCATGACCGGGAGTGTCAAGGAATGTGATGCTTCTGCCGTTTATCGATACCGAATAAGCACCGATATGCTGAGTAATTCCGCCTGCCTCACCCTTGGTGACGTTTGTATGACGAATGGCATCAAGCAATGATGTTTTACCATGGTCAACGTGTCCCATAACGACAACGACCGGGCTTCTCGGCTCAAGCTGCTCATCAGTATCTTCTGTATCGTCTATAAGTTTATCCTCAATAGTAACGACTACCTGTTTTGAAACCTTTGCGCCGAATTCTTCGGCAACAAGAGCGGCTGTATCGTAATCAATTATCTGTGCAGCAGATGCCATTATGCCAAGCAGCATGAGTTTCTTTACAACTTCCGCGTTTGTCATTCTCAACGCAGCAGCAAGTTCGGAAACTGAAAGCTGTTCGGGGAGAACGATATTTGAGAGGTGCTTCTTCCTGTCTTTTTCGTACTGTTCAAGACGCTTGAGCTTCGCGGACTCATCCTCGCGTTTAGTATCATACTGCGATTTGGATTTATTCTTGTTTTTAATTTTCTGCTTACTCTTATCGTAATCCTTGTTTGCTCTTTCACCGACTATATCGTTCAGTCTTTCATCGTATTTTGAAAGATTTATATTTGCGGACTTACGAGTATCAACGACTTTAACGTTATCGCTTGTGATATCCTTATCAATTACGGTAATCTTTTCATCAGAATCGTTGCTGTTTACTCTGCGAGGAACGATAGTATTCTGCTTTTCTGAGCGTTCTTTTGCCTTTTTATTGTCTTTGTTATCCTTTTTCTGCTGGTTTTTAGCATCTTCAACGGAAAAACGCTCGAATCTTGATTTTTTATCTTTATTACGGTCGTCTCTTGCTACAGCCCTGTCTTTTGCAGCCTTTTCAGCTTCTGCTCTCTCTTTTGCAGCCTTTTCTTTTGCAGCTTTTTCGGCAACTGCCTTTTCTGCTGCCGCCTTCTCTCTTGCTGCTTTTTCAGCCGCCGCCTTCTCTTCAGCTGCTTTCTTTGCTTCAGCATCTTTACGTTTTTTCTCTTCAAGATCTTTAAGCTGTTTTTCCTTTTCGGAAACAAGTCTGGCTGCCTCTGCTTTTCTTTCGGCGGCAAGTCTGTCCATTTCCGAAAAATAGAGCGCAAAATCTTTTATCTTGTCGTTCTGCGTATAGTAATCGAAAATGTAATCAAGTTCTTTGTCGGTAAGCGCAGTCATATGCGAATTGGCGCTTTCGCCGAACTTTTCCGTTAAGAGCGCAAGAATATCATTGCTTTTAAGATTAAAGTCCTTGCTTACTTCATGAACTCTGTACTTATTGTGTAAACCCATCAAATTACTCCCTGTATCTGTAATTACGTAAAGATTCAGTATTTCAAGACTGATATTCAGTCAGTTTTCTTTTAAGAAGTGATACAAACCCGGTATCTGTAACAGCTATTACCGCGGCCTTAGTTATACCGACAGCGTGACCGAGCTCTGCCATGGTGTATTTTGTCAATACAGCATCTGTCTTCATACCGGCATTCTTCTTCGTTCTTGCCGATGCGTCAGACGAGACAAAAATAACCTGAAGACCACCGGACCAGTCATCGATCCTGTCTTGTCCTATTATAAGCTTGCCTGCGTGTTTTGCAAGTCCGAGAGCCGTAAGAAACGGATCCTGTTCATCGTTTTTATGTTTATTCATCTTTGTTATCTTCGGATGCTGTTTTAAGTGATTTCAGAATGGTTTCAGGGATTTCCGAACGGAGATTTTTTGATAGTCTGCCGTTTTTCAGCGCTTTTTTCAAACATTCTGAATTATTGCATATATATGCTCCGCGCCCGCCGACAGAAGGAGTTCCGTCAATGACGATTTCTCCTGAAGGTGTTTTTGCTATACGGATGAATTCGTTTTTAAGTCCCTGTCTTCCGCAGCCGACACACTGTCTTAAAAATGCGCCCTTTTCTTTGTTTTTTTTCATTTTATTCAGCTACGATATCGATCCTGTATCCTGTCAGACGAGCTGCAAGACGGACGTTTTGTCCTGTTTTGCCGATCGCCAAAGAAAGCTGATCCGCAGGAACGATAACCTTGCACGACTTGGATTCGGGATTCAGCTCATGTATGCGAACGTTAGCTGGGGAAAGAGCTGCTGCAACGAATTCTTCGGGATCATCACTGTATTTTATAAGATCGATGCGTTCGCCGTTCAGATTTGATACGATTGCATTGATTCTTGCTTGCTTGGGTCCTATGCATGAACCGACGGCATCAACGTTGACATCATGGGACAAGACAGCAACTTTGGAACGAGAACCTGCTTCTCTTGAAATAGCTTTGATCTCTACTGTTCCGTCTGCAATTTCGGGAACTTCTATTTCAAAAAGGCAACGAAGGAATTCTGCATTTGATCTGGAAAGAACGATTTCCTGGCTTTTTGCTCCACGTTTGACATCGGAAACGCAAACTTTTATCCTGTCTCCGTCTTTCGGTTTTTCGCCGGGAATAAGATCTTTTTCAAACATCTGCATTTCATAATCCTTTATCTCAATGTAGATGCATTTTCCGCGCTCGTCAACACGTGAAACTACGCCGGTAACGATTGTTCCCTTCATTTCTTCAAATTCCTGAAGAAGAGAACCGTTTACGGCTTCGTTTATAGCCTGGATGATTACGTTTTTACCGACTTTTGCGGCTATACGACCGACGGATGACGTATCGCAATCGAACTCTACGGTATCACCTACCGAATATGAAGGATCGATCTGCTGAGCCTGATCGAGAGATATTTCGATCGAAGGATAAACAACGTCTTCAACAACGGTTTTTTTCGTAAATACACGCACTGTTTTAGCGTTTTCATCAAATACGACATCGACGTTATCCGGAGGTATTTGCTTATCCCTGCGTATGGACGAAACGATACCTGCTTTGATTTTTTCAAGCATATAAGATTTCGGTATGCCTTTTTCTTTCTGTATAAGTTCGAGTGCGTCGTAAAATTCAGATTTCATTTTATCCTCCGTGTAATTATTACTGCTTTGAGTATATGTCAAACAAGATCTATCGTTATTTTAGAGACAATTTTTCTGTCAACCTTTTTAATCGCACCAGCGATTTCAAGATCAACCGAGTCATCATACGCATCCACAAGAACGGCGGTGAATTTTTTATTCGTTCCAGCAAGTTCCGGAACCGATTTGAACAGGCAGACAGTCACGGTTTTTCCTAGAAAACGCTTGAGATGTTCCGTTTTTTTCAGCTCTCTTACGAGGCCTGCGGAATAAACCTCAAAATTAAAGGAGTGATCTATCATATCAAGTTTGTCTATTATGGGATCAAGCTCTCTTGAAACAGCTTCGCAGTCACTGATCCAAACACCCTCGGGACGGTCTATAAAGACACGCAAATAATACTCGGAACCTTCCTTTTTATATTCAACATCCCAAAGTTCGAGACCGAGGCTGTTCACGATCGGCTCTGCTGCCTCTCTGACGGTTTCCACTATCGACATTCGAAAGAAAATCTCCTTAATAAACTGTTAAGAGCGGTTGTTGCCGCTCTTATCTAATTTAGATTATATCATATATATCAAAAAAAAGCAATAGGTAAAAGAAACTTTTTTTTGACAAAAGCAGACGTTACGAGATATAAAGAGTTCGTTTTACCAATTTAAACATTAATCAGTCAATACCAAACAGACGTTTTCCGTTTTCCTCTGTTTTCTCTATTATATATTCGGTTGTTACGCCTCTTATCCGTGCGATCGTATCTGCTACAAGATAAACGTTTTCCGGTTTGTTTCTTGTTCCGCGTAGAGGAACAGGCGCAAGATACGGGCTATCCGTTTCAATCATAATCCTGTCAATCGGTGCGTTAGCAGCAACTTCGACCGTTTTTTTCGCATTCTTAAAAGTAACGGATCCCGTAAATGAAACATAAAACCCGATTTTGAGAAGCTCTTTTGCCATCTCCCATGAGCCGCTGTAGCAATGAAAAACGCCTCTGACGCCTGTTCTCTTTACAGCCTCAAAACATTCCGAATGCGCTTCTCTGTCATGAATAACGACCGGCGCATCAAGATCTGAGGCAAGTTCAAGCTGATTATAAAACCATTTACGCTGAGTGTCACGATCGGAAAAATCGTAATAGTAGTCCAGCCCGATCTCCCCTATTGCAACGCATTTTTTATGATTCCAAATCCTGACTATCTCGTCAAGCATATCGTTTGTCATTTTTTCGGTTTCATGCGGATGAACACCGACAGCAGCATAAATAAAATCATATTTTTCAGCAAGTGCGATGCTTGCATGAGAAGAGGAAATATCAGAGGAAGCATTTACGAGGTATCTTCCGCCGTGGAGGATATACGAATCAATAACCGAATCGCGATCTTCGTCAAACTTTATATCGTCAAGATGAGCGTGTGTATCGAACATAGTGCATACTTATCAGCTGCGGCATACATATTCAGAATAAAGCATCTGAATTATGCCGGGAGCAGATTCTTTCATAATTATTATTGGAAATAAGAGTAATTATCACGAATACAGGTTAACGTTTCCCCTGAAATCGAGAAGACGGATAAAAAGTCCGCCTATTACGGTTCTGTTCTGAAAACCTACCTGTGTTGCGGTAACGGTATCATACCAGTCGGTAAGAGGGACGCGGCTCTTTGAAAAGTTGTATGCATACCAGAGCGGATCGGTAAATGTTTCAAAAACTTTTCTGTCGGAAGCAAGAGCAGCAGTCCAAACAAGCCAGTCAGACTTTGTATACTCTTTTCTTGAATCAAGAGGAAGACCGTATGGACGCATATGAGTCAGATTTGACATAAGCTCAGCATCTATTACCTGCCTCGGGAACATACCGGTGCCCCAAAGTTTATCCCATATCATATTATACTTCATGCTGAACGTATCGGGGCGGTCGAATGCGAGGCGATAACCTCCGTTTCTGTCCGCAGCAGTTTCAGCCCATTCGATCGCCATATCGGAAGCCTGTTCGAAGTAATAGTCGCTCTCTTCTTCCTGACCGAGCATATCCATTACAACCGATAAACCCGCGATACCCATTATCGCCTTGATTGAAAGGTTGCAGTTGTGTGCAAGATGTCCTGCAAAATCATCGGTGCAAAGCTGATTCTGAGGATCCCTGCCGTATTTGAGAAGGTATTTTGCCCATTTTCTGTAAAGATCGATATTTTCTTCCGCAAAAGAAGCATCCTTTTCGGCAATGCAAATATTTGCAAGCATTATCAGCATATTTCCGCACTCTTCAACAGGCATCTGGTTAACCTCCGAAGCGTTATCTCCATAAACCTGTCCGTTGACAAGCGGATACTGTCCGCAGTCATGAGGTGCAAAGTCAAAACGCCACTTATCGCTATTTGCAAACCGTATGATCGGACGCATCATTGCTTTGACAAGCTCGGGATTGTAAAGGAGATAAAGAGGTATTGACGGATAGCTGACGTCTACCGTTGCCGCGCAGCCGTTTGAAAAGCATTCTTTTGATATAAACAACAGCTCTCCGTTATCGTCTTCCACTAATTTATGCGCGGAAACGGACTGTCTGTAAGCAAGCAAAAGAAGCTCCGCATATTTTTCCCCGCCAGCCATGACAGCATCGGCAAAGAGTTCATCGGATATTACCTTTGCATCGGCGTAAAGTCCGGGATAATCATCAAAAGCCTCGGGGAGAAGCTGTGTGATCGTTTTTCCCTCCTTATTCCATACAGATTTAAGTTTTTTCCCTAAATATTCTATTGAATAAACGTCATCGTAAGCGAAAACGAACATTGCGCCGCAACAGTCGCAAATATCGCTTGAAATACTGATATACGTCATTCCATCGTCAGCAGTCAGAGATGAAGATACGGCATTTTCTCCGTTTGAAGCGAGATAGACGAAGCCCCAGTCAATGCGTATATTATCACCGCTCCTGTTCAGAACGTTCTGAACGGAATTGCCCATTTTAGCGCAGACTATGCCGTCTTCAAGTTCGAACGTTTCTACATCTACAGGTGACTGGCCTTTTTTGTCAAGACAAAGTTCCTCTGAAACGGATACAGTAGCTTTGACTTCATGTTCTTCGCCGTCAAGAGAAGCATATTGAAGGAACAGATATGAAATCGGTCTTGATAATATTTCAGGATCGTCAAGAATTCGGGGAGAAAAAAATGTAGCGAAAAGACGTATTTTAGGTGATTCGAAAACATATCTCGTCGACATTGCCTCGACGTCGCATGCTACCTGAGTAAGAGGCTCAAAGCCCGTTTTGCCCATAAAGCCGAAAGATTCTCCGTCAACAGAGACCGTTCCCAATATCGAGTTAGGAGTGCCTGTCCAATGTTTTGTGCAGTCGTCTGTGAGTTTATCGGTCATAGCCCATACCGAGAAATACGGATCAACGGATATAAGCGGATATGCGGGAGGACGTAATTTCATATTTGACACCTCGTAATCATACTTTGATAATTTATGAAAGTATAACATAATGCAGGTGATTTGTCAACAAGATGCGGTATGAAAAAGATAAAAAGAAACAGGATAAAAGAGTTATCCTGTTTCATATCTGTTATTTGATTATTTCAAGCTTGCTTTCCGAATCGTTCCAATGAAGTTTGCTGATACGGTAATCGCCCTTTTCATAGGAATATCCGTCTCCGAGGTCGTCATAAAGTGTGAAATCGGCATCTTTACCGGGGTAGATACGGTATTCGATCTCGGAATTCTTTGCCTGTGCTGTATTGCGGACAGGTGCTATCATGGGTATTATGCTGCCGGCTTTTACAAACAATGGTATCGTGTCGATCTCAGCTTTTACGGTTATCCACGTTCCTCCGGCGTATTTCTGTCTTGTACGGAAGTCGTACCAGTCGGTTCCTGCGGGAAGATATACTTTGCGTGTAAAATCGGGATTCTCTATTTTTTCCGAGTTTATACTGTAATACATCGGATGCGTAACAGGGCAGACCATTATGCTCTTGCCGAACATAAACTGATCTTTGATTTCACATGCCTCAGCATCGTTTCTGAAGTCAAAAGCAAGCATACGAAGGATCGTTGCATCATTGAAATAAACGTCTGCAGCACAGGAATAAATATACGGCAAAAGAGAATAACGCAGTTCTGTTGCTGCTTTTATCGCATCATAGAACATCTCTCCCTCTTTTCCGTAGTTCCACGGTTCTCTGCGTGCCTCTGTGCCGTGAGCTCTGAATATGGGAAGGAAAGAACCAAGCTGGAACCAGCGTGTAAAGAGTTCCCTGTAGCCGAGATCGTCCGTTGTTTTATCATAATCTCCGTTCCAGAACCAGTTCGGACCTCTTCTGACAAAGAATGCACCGATATCTAGCGTCCAGTACGGGAGACCGCTGGCACAGAAGTTAAGACCTGCCGGGATCTGTTTTCTCAATACTTCCCACCTTGCAGAAATATCTCCCGACCATAAAATAACGCCGTATCTCTGTCCTCCGGTAAACGTGCTTCTTGTCAGGTTGCAGACTCTGTATTTATCGGTTACGGAACGCTGTCCGTCATATATAGTCATGCTGTGTGCAAGCCCGTACGCATTTGCAAGATCTCTCGGCATAAACTGAGATGCATCTCTGAGGAAATTCTGATACATATACGGGGCAATAGGTTCATCAAGGGTCCATTCGGGAGTAAACGGCTCTGATGAATCGCACCAGAATGCTTTGATGCCTTTATCCCAGACGCCGGCTTTAAGCTGTTTCCAATATGTTGCGCGCGCCTTGGGGTCAAATGCATTATAAGTGTTTGAAGCAGGGAAGAACATTCCTTTTTCAGCAAACTCCTTGTAGTCATCAGTACATGCTGCAGGATTTGCCCATATGGACAGCATAAAGTGAACGTTCTTTTCATCAAGTGTTCTGATCATTTCCGGCACATCGGGAAATGCTTCAGGGTCAAGGCGTTTTTCGCCCCAGTGTCCCGGTATCCATGACGACCAGTCCTGAACTATGCAGTCGAGACCGAGACCGAGAGATTCAAATTTCTCTACAGTGTCGATAATTTCCTTCTGAGATTCATACCGTTCCTGAGATTGAATATATCCGAAAGCCCATTTGGGAAGCATAACGGCTTTTCCCGTAAGGAAACGGTAGCCCTTTATAATATCATCAAATTCAGGACCGTAAATGAAATAAAAATCCATTTCTGTATCAGCGTCGGTAAACAGGTATGCGCCATCTGCGTTATCATTGAATATTGCAGTTCCGTCGGTTCCCGAAAGTATACCGTATCCTTCTGTTGAAAGGAAGAACGGAATAGCGATTTTCATATTAGCCTGGTGGATATACTGTGTTGTTCCGCGAAGATTCAGAGCGCCGTCAGGAGACTGACCAAGCCCATATATTTTTTCGTCATCCTTGAACTGAAGGCTGAGCTTTGTATTGCAGAGTCTTCTGTCAAACACTTTAGTGGCCTGCTTTATCGTTTTTTTGATTCCGTCTGGTGTCTCGATCTCTTCAACAACGGTATTCTCATCAGCTACCGTCTGCGTTGTGTCGTAATAACAGATATACTTGCTCTGGAAATCCGCTTCTTTCAACAGAAGATTGCCGGATATGTCAAAGTATGATATCGAGGAAGTTTTTTTATTGACCGTCAAACTGATTTCAGAGGTTGTAACGGTAACGTCCATAGGCGTTTCCGAAAACTTCCAGTCGGAATATGAACCGCGGAAAACAATTCCCAGTCCGTATTCTTCGGACAAAGCGCCGTTTTCACTGTAATTTATTCGTATTATGTTTGCGTTCTGCGGTGAAATCCGCAAAATACCCCTCTCTGACGTTAAAATAAGGCTGTCATTTACTCGTTCGGTCTTAACGATCGAATATGATTTTCTCGGATCTGTATAAAGCATTTACGATGCCTCCTTCATATGTATGCTGTTTAAGATTTTATCATATGATTAATTGTTTGTCAAGCGATTCAGGGAATATTATCAATGATTTTGATCATGTTTGTTGACAAAATTCCATACGTGTGGTATAATTTGATAAATATTATTACCGCCTTACGGAGTAAATTCAAAATGACCAAAAGAGAGCTTGTAAAAAGCGCAATCTGCCATGAAAATACAGGAAAAGTTCCGTCCTGCATACATCTTGCGGGGGACGGGATAGAAAAATATACGGATCCGCTTTATGAGCGGTATAAAACGCCTGTTGCAAAAAAATTATATGAAAGCGGAAAGCTCGGCAAATATGACGCAGTCCGTCTCGCTATCGGAAACGACGTATTTCCGATAGAACCACCGTGGTGGACATGGTACGGGCTTATTGATTCGGATTTCGGTTTCGACATCCCAAAGCGTCTTCCCAGAACAGTCGGATGCGGTCCGAGCGTTCAGCAGTTTTCGGACAGAATGAAAATGATAAAAGAGGAAACCGGATGCTATATTCTAGTTCAGATTTTCGGAAGTCATTTTGAAAAAGCGTATTTTTCAAGAGGAATAGAAAATTTTCTTGCTGATATGGCCGGAGAACCGGAATACGCACAGGCGCTGCTGGATAAAATAATAGACAAGAATATGGTTATGATAGAAAACATAATCTATCTTCCCGAACCGGACGGCGTTCTGCTCGGCAGCGACTGGGGATCACAGAGATCACTGCTTATGTCCCCCGAATCATGGAGAGATATGATCGCTCCCGGCGAAAAGAAAGAATACGACCTTATTCATGATGCAGGAAAAGACGTATGGGTCCATTCATGCGGATGTATCGACGTGATTATTCCGGACCTTGTTGAAATGGGCCTAGACGTATTGAATCCTGTTCAGCCTGAATGCATGGACATTGAATTTCTTAAATCCGAATACGGCAGCAAACTTACTTTCTGGGGAGGAATTTCAACACAGAGAACGCTCCCCTACGGAACTCCTCAGGAGGTTGCTGCAGAAACACACGCAACGATAGAGCTTATGAGCAAAAACGGCGGATATATCACTTCTTCATCGCAGGAAATACAGGCAGACGTGCCGTATGAAAATCTTTGTGCAATGATTGACGCTGCACTTGAACATAAATAAAGCAGGAATTAACGTATGAACAGTGTTTTTGAAAAAATTGACAATATATGTCAGATCAATACGGAAAGAGTGCTTAAAGCATTCAGAGAAAACAGGGTTTCCGAAGCAATGCTGCACGGAACGACGGGATACGGATACGACGACAGAGGAAGAGATATCCTTGACAGAGTGTTTGCCGACGTATTCGGAGCGGAAGACGCCCTTGTAAGACACACGTTCGTTTCAGGAACGCATACTCTTGCCACTGCGATTTTCGGGGTAATGCGCCCCGGTGATACAATTCTTTCGGTGACAGGAAGGCCTTATGATACGCTTTGCGAAACATTCGGCATTACAGGAGAAGCGGGCAACGGATCTCTTAAGGATTTCGGGATCAGTTATAAGGAAATCGAACTCGATTCTGACGGACATCCTCAGACGGAAACGCTCAAAAATATGATTGCTGAAGATCCGTCTGTAAAACTTGTATTTATGCAGAGATCGCGCGGTTACACAAACAGAAAGACGCTGAGCCTTGAAGATATCAATGCCGTCTCTGTTGCCGCCAAAAGCGTAAGAGACGTAATTGTGTTTGTGGACAACTGTTACGGCGAATTTGTAAGGGAAAAAGAACCTACTGCGGTTGGCGCAGACCTCATGGCAGGGTCGCTGATCAAAAACCCCGGTGGCGGAATTGCGCGGACCGGCGGATATATATGCGGGAAAAAAGATCTTGTTGAGCTTTGCGCATACAGGCTTACTGCCGTTGGAATTGGAAAGGAATGCGGAGCTACGCTTGATGAACTCAGAAACATGTTTCAGGGCTTCTTTATGGCGCCTCATACCGTTGCACAGGCGTTGAAGACTGCCGTTTATGCCGCAGAAAAGATGTCGGCGGCAGGGTTTAACGTGTCGCCTCGTGAAGACGAAGACAGGGAAGATATCATTCAGACCGTCACTTTCGGAAATCCGGACGATCTTCTTGCTTTTTGCAAAGGAATACAGCACGGTTCACCCGTAGATTCGTTTGTTACACCGGAACCGTGGGCTATGCCGGGTTATGACTGCGATGTTGTGATGGCTGCCGGAGGATTCATTTCAGGAGCATCAATAGAGATATCCGCAGATGCGCCTGTCAAGCCTCCATACACCGCATATATGCAGGGAGGCCTCACGTTTGAAAGCGGCAAATATGCCGTAGACACCGCGTTAAAATATATCGGTGAAAAAAAATGAAAATACCAATAATCATAAACCATTCGATCCCCTATTTCAGAAGCAGCGCCGAAAACATTTCGGAAGGAATCAAAAAGTCAGGCAATACACCGCTGATACTGAATAATATCGAAGCAAGAGCCAGAACAGACAGCGAACTTTTTCAGAAAGCGGTTTTTCTGGATAAAGATTTTCCGCTTGGCATTAAAATGGAAATTTCAGGGACAAGACTTTTCAACAACATCGGGTCAATTGAACTCTGTTCTGACAAAAGAATGGTAAATGAGCTGCTTAAAGCGGATTTTCCGCTTCCCGAAACTATCGACTATCCGCTTACTTATTTTCCGAACGAAGTTTTTTTCAGAGAATTTACCGAAAAAGTCTGCGACGAATTAGGTCTGCCTGTAGTAGCAAAACTCGCCTCCGGTTCACAGGGAAGAGAAGTTTTTCTGTTGGAATCCAAAGAGGAAGTTTATGATTTCCAAAATAAGTATTATCGAACTCCCCATCTTTATCAGAAGTTTATTGCATCAAGCAAAGGACGCGATCAGAGAGTGTACGTGGTAGGCAAAAAGGCTGTCGGATCAGTTATTCGAGAGAACGCCAACGACTTCCGCTCAAACGTTGCTATCGGAGGACATGCTGTTAAAGCAGATATTTCAGATGAAATTTCAACTCTTTGCATTAACGCCGCCGGTATTCTGGGGCTTGACTTCTGCGGTATAGATCTGCTGTTTACTCCCAACGGTCCGCTTATCTGCGAAGTGAATTCCAACGCGCTGTTCAGCGCACTTAATGAGGCGTGCGGAATAGAAACGGGCCACATTATCGCCGATCACGTTGTATCTTTCAACTACACGAATATGTAACATTTCTGTGAACGGCAAAAATATGCTTGACAAACTTGGGATACCGTGGTATCATAACTGTACTATGACAGATAGTACAGTTTATTTTTTTTACGAGGTGATTTATATGGTGAAGGCGGAAAAGCTCACAAAATCGTTCGGAACGACAGCCGTGCTGCGAAACCTTTCCTGTGAAATCCGTGACGGATCAATATACGGACTTATCGGCGCAAACGGTTCAGGCAAAAGCACGTTACTAAGACTTATTGCCGGAATATACTATCCTGATTCCGGAAGTCTTAAAGTAGACGATGAAGAGATTTTTGATAATGTAATTAAGAAAAAAGATATCGTATTTGTGGCAGATGAGTTTTACTTTCCGACAGGATGCACTGTTGAACAGTATGCACAGATATACTCTGTGTTTTATGATTCTTTTGATTATTCCTTTTTCTGGGACAAGATCGAGAAGGTAGGACTTCCTCTTAAAGGCAAGGTTGCGACATTTTCAAAAGGTATGAAAAGACAGCTTGTTATGCTTTGCGCCCTTGCATGCAGATGCAAACTTGTCCTTTTTGACGAAACGTTCGACGGACTTGATCCGGTGGTAAGAAATCTGATGAAAAACATCATATACGATGAAGTCGCGGAGCGCAATATCACCGTTATTATGACCTCACACAACCTTCGTGAACTTGAGGATATCTGCGACTGTCTGGGAGTTCTTTATCAGGGCGGCATACTGTTTGAAGGAGACGTTGCAAACATCACGTCGAACGTATTCAAAGTCCAGATCGCCTTTAAGGAAGATTTCAGCGAGAAGAACTTTATAGGAATGAATATAATAAGCTCAAAGAAGCGTGGATCGGTAGCGGAGCTGATCATAAAAGGCGACAGAGAAGAATGCAGGAAAAAGCTCGAAGCGCTCAATCCCATTTTACTCGATATCCTTCCGTTAACGCTTGAAGAAATATTTATTTACGAAATGGAGTTGCTTGGATATGCTTATGAAAAAATCTCTGTTTGATTTCGGATATTTCCGCTATACGCTCCGAAGAATGCTCCCCTACTCGCTTGTTATGCTTCTCATCCTGGTTTTATCAAGCTTTCTTGTTTTCGGTATAACCGACGAGGTTTCGACACTTGCAATCGGAAAAATAAGATATATCGGCGTAGAGCTTATCGGCTGCACATCAATGGCATTTATGTATATCATTCCGATCGCACTTTGTATCGGGATGTTCGGTTTCATTCACAAGAAAAATTATACGGATTTCATTCTTTCGTCTCCCGTAAAGAGATCTTCCGTATATTTTACGAATATTGTTTCCGGTTTTGTAATGATATCCGTAATGCTTGCTGTAAACCTACTGTTTATCGCGCTTGTGATCTCTGCAGGAGAAAACTATCAGGCATATGTTTCGGCGAGCGATTACATCCTTTCGTTTTTTTACAACCTTGCAGGCTATATGCTTGTTTTTGCAGTATCATCTTTTGCTGCCATCCTTACCGGAACAGCCATTACTCAAGCATATATGACCTTCATTATACTGCTCCTTCCCGCCTTTATTGCCGCATACGTTCAGCTCCCGTTTCTGATACAGCCTTATACGTCATTTATGACTTCACAGTATACTATCCCGCTGAATCAGATATTTCTTATCCCGAATATTCCCGCAATGCCGATAACGATGGCCATGCTCGAGGCAAGCGGATATGAATACGCTGAATTTTACGGAATCCACTACTTTTTTGAGGCAAAATCTATCTGCTACACTTTGCTTGTGGCTATTTTATATGTGATAGCGGGAATGCTTCTGTTCAAAAAATATAAAGCTGAAAATGCAGGCAAATCATTTGTTAACAAAGGCGTCGGAATATTCGCATATGCAGGCTCTTTCGGACCTGTAATGGCCCTTATATTCCTTATCTTTGCGCATGCCGACTATACGGATATGTTCGACAGCCCGCTTTTCTATCTATTTATAATTGTTTCTTTCATTGCATTTATAATAGCAACGCTCATATTCAACAAAGGCTTTGCCGGATTCGGAAAACATCTTGTTCTTTATCTTGTTCTTATTATTTCCACATCCGTTATTTCCGGTATTATCAACGTTACCGCAGAGCGCAGCATAAAAACCATCGATTTCAGAACGGATGAAATCAAATCTGTTTCCGTTTATATGAAGCCTGTCAACACCCAGCCGATAACGGACTCATATATCAGCAAAAACTACATTAAGGTAAAAATCGATGATCAGGATATGCTGGACATGCTTTCAAACGGATATGACACCGGCACAGATTATTATTGCGAAATTACTCTGCCCAACGGCAAACAGGTAACTGTAGTTTCAAGATTGACGGAGGAGTTTGTCGAGGCTCTTTACAAGTATATAGATGAGAACGTTGATGTTAAAAAGACGCTCCTTTTCCTGCCCGGAGCCGATCACGTAGTCTGCACGTCACTGGGTATCAAAACGTCTAACGGTTATTCGACATACTCTTCTTCATTTGAAAAGAATGGTGAAGCAAAAAAAATAATTACCGAAAGAGAAATGGAATACCTTGATATTCCCATATCAAAATTGTATCAGAACAGAAATACAGTAACACGATACGATTATATCACCTACCACGAAGAAGATATGCTGAAGTACGGATTTATTAATACTGACAGCATAAACTTCTCTTTAGCAGCGCTGAGAAATTATAACGGACAGTATTACGCTTCTAATTATTTTATTGATAACTCTTCGCAGTTCTTTTTTGGGTTCGCAAAAGAATCACATGAACGAGCGGTAAAAATCGTCAAAAAAATCGACAGTTCAACAATCGTAAGCGTAGCAGGGGCATTTGATCTTGCCAAGGAACAGTATTTACTTCTTGATGAAATCATTCCTTCTCTCCCCTCCGTAATGCCAGACGACTTCTCGGATGCGGTAAAAAAAGCTCTGAAGGAACCGGTAGTTACTGAAAACATCGTTGCAGTAGCAATCTCTACAGAGAGAGAAACTGCCCTTGTATTTATGGATGTTGAAAGAGATATCAAGCCTCTTATCGACATATATCTTGAGCGGTTAACAGAAATGCTTGACAAACGCGCCGATGAATATGAAAAAGCAGATTCAGCCGAAATATCGCAGTATTACTATGTGGATGGTATGTATACAAAAGGTGTAGGAGCATATCTGGCTGTCAACGCTATGTTTGCAGGCGAAATAAGTGAATCAAGTGCATATTTTGATGCAAAAGCATTTGGCATTAACTGCAAAGATCTGTCTGAACTTATAAAATCCGAAAAAGATTATATAAACAGCATATTAACAAGGAAATATACGAAAGATACATTGTCTGATGAATATTTCTTTATTTCTGTTTTAACGAATTTCAATGACTTTAACGGAAGAATGTATCCGGCGGTAATACCTGTATCAAAAGAAATGCTTTCAACGATATACAGTGAGTTTGAGTATCTTGACAGCAAGGCAGAGTTGTTTGATTCCAACAAAGTACAAAAGGCTGTATGTGATCCCGAATACTACTCTGATATTACTGACAGAAAAGATATAGAATATCTGGTATTACTGTTAAAAGATAGCTATTTCAGAAACACAGTATCAGGTATGTTTGATCAGTACGGCGAATATTACACATATTCAGGCGCCCCCGACTTTGCTTTTTATCACTACGGTTTCGTTAACATTGATTACGTTTACAATGACGGAACAGTAGAAAGTGCAGAAATACTGAATACTGACCATGTAAACGAAATATTGAAAAAGAAAGCGGGCGAAGAATAGAATGTTCACTATTGATATGCAAAGCAGAATACCCGTTTTTGAGCAGATCGTTATACAAACTGAAGAATTTATCCGCGCCGGAATTCTTAATCCGGGGGACAAGCTTCCTTCCGTAAGAGAGCTGACAGCAATGATCGGAGTAAACCCGAACACCATTTCCAAGGCATACGGAGAACTTGAGCGGCGTGGATTAACGGTTTCGGTAACCGGTAAAGGATGTTTTATAGCAAAAAACATAAGTGATGTTTTAAAAACAGCAGCAGAGAAAAAAATACCGGAGTTTGAAAAACTCGCAAAAGAGCTTATCGATTCGGGAATAACCAAAGACGAACTGATAAGAAGAGTAAATTCACTGGTCTCTCAGTAAAACACCTGTAAGTCATAAATCTTAACATTGGAGGAGATCATGAAAAATATAAAAATCTATATATTTATTCTTTCGCTTGCTCTGACGATCCTATCAGTTTTTTCCGGATGCGTTTTTACGGAAAACGATATACCGCCGGAGGACAAAATAGTTGTCAATATTCAGCTTGATCTGGATGAAGACATCGGACTCCTTCTAACGGAATGGGATATAAACGGACAAACAGGAGGGAGCGGAGCGTGTAACGCAGATAGATCAATGCTGAAACGTGACAGTTCAAACGAGTGGGAATTTGACAGAGTAATGCTTGAAAAACCGGCAAATACTTATGAAGTGAAATTAAAATTTATTGTTGTAACAGAATATTTCGATCCGAATTACGATTTCGATTATCCTGATGAATATAAAAAACCGATGAATGAGATTGCTTTTACCGCAAAATTCGGCGAAACTTACTACGTTACAATCACCGGAGGACATCAGGACGGCTATCAGGCAGTTTTACAAAGTCAGGAATAAGCTTATAATAATAATCCACCCGATTACGGGTGGATTATTTATGATTGAGACTATTCTATAGTTCTATACTTTCGGTAGCGAACGCGTTTAACGATGAGTCTGCACGCTTTCCGGACAAATATTCATAATAGCCCTGAGAAGCTATCATAGCGCCGTTGTCACCGCAGAGAGGTATTTCAGGTATATAAAGAGATATGCCGTTTTCATGAGCTGCTTTAGAAATCATTGATCTCAGCATTGAATTTGCCGCAACTCCGCCTGCAACAACAAGGCGTTTTGAAGGCAACGCAACAGTGTTAACGGCAAGGATCGCCTTTTCCGTAAGTATTTCGCATACAGCTTTTGAAAATGAAGCGGCTATGTCCGGTTTGTTGAGTTCTTTTTTTGTTTGTTCAGCATTGTGAGCATAATTGATTATTGAAGTTTTTACTCCGCTGAAGCTGAAATCGAACGGTGCGTCAGCAAAATGCACACGGGGGAAATGTATGGCGTCGGGATCGCCGTTTTTAGCGAGAGCATCCATTTTAGGACCGCCGGGATAGCCAAGACCGAGGACTCTTGCAGCCTTGTCAAACGATTCGCCCGCAGCATCATCGCGTGTTCCGCCTAAGATTCTGTATGTCGTAAAATCTGAAACATGAACAAGATGGCTGTGCCCGCCCGAGACTATAAGCGCAATAAAGGGAGGCTCAAGATCGGTATGCGAAAGATAAGCCGCAGCTACATGTCCTCTGATATGATGTACAGGAACAAGAGGTTTGCCTGCAGAAAAAGCAAGTCCCTTAGCAAACCCTACTCCGACAAGAAGAGCTCCGATAAGTCCCGGTGCGTTTGTGACGGCAACGGCATCAACATTTCCTATTCCGCCTACGGGTTCAAGCGCAAGGCGAACAACGCCCGAAACAGCTTCAAGATGTGCTCTTGACGCAATTTCAGGGACAACGCCGCCGTAAAGCTCGTGAGTGCTTATCTGAGTTCTGACTATATTTGATATTATTTTACGTCCGTCCTCAACAACAGAAGCTGCTGTTTCGTCGCATGACGATTCAATGCCCAAAACTATCATATTATGATCCCATATCAAAAATAATTTAGTATAATTCGAATCCGTTTAAAGAATACACTTGACGAAACGGCTCAAAAGTTGTATAATAGGCTGAAATGATCCGAAACATTAATTTGAATTATATCACATAAGATATGATTTGTCAACAACGGCAAAGGATATGAAAATGAAAGTATTATTTGTTTGCACCGGAAATACCTGCAGAAGCCCGATGGCTGAAGCGTTTTACAATAAAATCCATGGGGAAGGCGCACGAAGCGCAGGAATTTATGCAGAAAACGGAGCTCTTCCGACTGAGAATGCAGTTAAGGCGATGAAGCAGTACGGAATTGATATAACTTCACACAGGGCCGCGCAGCTTACGCCGGAAGAAGTGATCGGAGCCGAGCATATTTACACGATGACAGACGGGCATGCGATGCTTCTGAGAGAAGCATTTCCGAGTTTGAAAGATAAAATAACTGTTTTGGGAAAAGGAATTCCCGACCCGTTCGGATGCGATGAAGAAACATATCTGAAATGCGCAGAAGAAATAAAAAAATATGTTTCGGAACTGAAATAATATATTATCACGGAGAAATGACCATGTATACTGTAAGAAAAGCTGAAAAAAGAGACGTCAAAGGCATTGTGAAAAGAGAAAACGCCTGTTTTTCAACGCCGGAAACGGAAGAAAGCATATATTCTTTTTTAAAAAGCAAAACTTTTTTTGTTGACGTTATAGAAGACAATGGAGAAGTAGCCGGACACTGTATATATTTCTTTGTACCTGACAATGCAGAGATAATATCTCTTGCCGTCACACCCGAAAAGAGACGAATGGGGTACGGAAGAGATCTTGTATACAGCGTTATAGAGCGTGCAAAAGAAAACGGATGTAAAGAAGTATTCCTTGAAGTAAGAAAATCAAACGATGCTGCAATAGCATTGTATACCTCAATAGGATTTCATCAGGTTGGCGAGAGAAAAAATCTTTATTTAAAGCCTGAGGAAGACGGTTTGATTATGCAATATCTTATCTGAGCGGTATCATCCCCTGTTACGAATCAATAATTGAACACAGAAACAGCCCCGGACCTTTCGGTTCGGGGCTGTATGTTTTAAGGCTTGCGCCGTTAAACACTAATTATTTTCTCTTGAAAACAGAGATACCACCGATAGCGGAAACAGCAGCGAGAGCGTAGAAGAGAACGCTTACGTCAGCAGTCTTCGGGTTGGTGTTGGTTGTTGTTGTGGGAGCCGGAGTTACTGTTTCAGCAGCGGGCTCTTCAGCAGCAGGTTCT
>JAEEGL016930447.1_pt1 | contig 33184 bp, 32 predicted proteins | sample 9134231 | NCBI WGS metagenome assembly JAEEGL01 (sample SAMN16246548, study PRJNA631951) | gut metagenome | biome: gut microbiome; feature: rumen; material: fiber-attached | host: Bos | place: Iran: Karaj | collected 2018-10 | reverse complement strand
TGGGAAAGATCCTGAAGAGGGGTACTATGGATACGGAGTATGGATCATCGACAATCCGGATGGACAGGACTATGTGTATATGCAGGGAATTGATGACGGAGTGAGTGCAATCTCCGAATATAATCCTAATAACGGGATGATTACAGTCATTCTCAGTAATTACGGTGATAATGTGTGGTCGAGAATGAGGAAAATCCGGAAGGAAGTGTATGATTGTTTCGAGAAATGAGAAACAGTGGAGGTCGGAAACCGATGAATAAGAAAAAAACAGTTGAAATTGTAAGTCTTTCAAGTGGTATTATCGGAGAATCCTTTGTATCGCATGAACTGAATATAGGTGTAGAACGGTTAAAAGCGATGGGACTTCAAGTGAAGTTTTCAAAGCATGCTCTTAAAGGAATAGATTATATAAATGAACATCCTGAAGATAGAGCGGCTGATCTGCTTGAAGCGTATGCAGACCCTGAAGTGGACATGATTCTTTGTGCAATCGGAGGAGATGATACGTATCGTCTGCTTCCATATCTGTTTGATAATGATGAACTTAAGAAGGTGGTAAACGATAAGATATTTCTTGGATTTTCCGATACTACCATGAATCATTTCATGCTTCATAAGCTGGGTATAAATACATTTTACGGACAGTGCTTTATGGCGGATATCTGTGAACTGGAAGATAACATGCTTCCATATACCGAGAAATTCTTTAAAGAACTTATAACCACGGGAAAGATAAAAGAAGTACGTCCAAGTGATGTATGGTATGAGGAAAGAACTGCTTTTGATGAAAGTCAGGTAGGTGTTCCAAGAGTGAAGCATCCGAATAAAGGATTCGAATTGCTGCAGGGACCGGCTGTATTCTCCGGAAAGATTCTTGGAGGCTGTATTGAGTCAATGTATGATGTGTTTAATAATGACCGATACAGTGACATTGCGGACTTATGTAAGAAGTATGAGCTGTTCCCGTCACTTGAGGACTGGAAGGGCAGAATTCTCCTGCTTGAGTCCAGCGAAGAAAAGCCTGTACCTGAATTATACGAGAAAATGCTCATTGTCCTGAAGGAGTATGGCATTTTTGATGTTGTATCCGGTGTTCTTGTCGGAAAGCCTATGGATGAGACTTACGCAGATGAATATAAGGAGCTGCTGAAGAAGGTAATAGATTCTCCGAATCTACCGGTTCTCTATGATATAAATATCGGACATGCTACTCCGAGGTGCATAATTCCATTTGGAGTAAATGCAGTAGTAGATGCGGACAAGCAGGTTATTACATTTGAGTAGATAGTCAGAAGTATAACGCAACCTGTAGTTGCGGGATTCTGCAAAAAAGCTCATGGGAGTTGGTGGAACGAGCTAAGTATATTTGTTAATCTATATCTGCAACGCGGGGCAGAAGTAACTTAAGTACAGCAGATATGGATAATAAGGAGTCGGTATGAGTTTTGGAAAGAATCTTCAATATTTACGCCAGCTTAGCAGAAATATGACACAGGAAGCTCTGGCAGAAAAGTTAAATGTAAGCCGCCAGACAATCTCAAAATGGGAAATGGATGCGGCAAATCCTGAAATGGATAAGGCACTTGAAATATGCAGAATATTCAACTGCTCTCTGGATAATCTTTTCAGGGAAGAAATGGATAAACGAAGTGATGCATATTCTGATCTTCGTGTGGAGGAAGTTGCCGGATTCTGCTACATAGAGCATACGGTGATCAGTACAGATCCGGAGAGTGATGCAATCGGCCGGATGTATAAAATAGCAGAGGAAAAAGGCATTGAAAACCCGAGAGTGATCGGATGGGACTTCCCGAATCTTTCACAGGAACAGGTTAATGTCTTTAATATGCATGGATATACGGCAGCTCTTATATTGCCTCGTGATGTAAAACCTGAAGGGTATCAGATCAAGGAACAGGCAGCTCATAAATATGTGGTCATCCACATTGAAAGGCCATACGATAATCCGTTTGTAACAATACCCGGGGCATATCACACTTTGTTTGACTTCATGAGGACCAACGGTCTGGAACGTGAGGAGAACGAAGTAATCCCATGCTTTGAGACAGACGGAGAAGGTATGGATGTTTATATTGCATGTAAATAAGAGGAGCGGCTGTGATGGTGCATTTTGTGAAGGCTGGTACCTCAGATGTACTTACATTAACGGGTATTTCAAAGAGGTCTTTTGAAAGTGATGTTTTGATAGGAGGTCCGCCATCCGGTGGGCCTCTCGGATATATGTCAGTACCATTTCATATGAAAATGGCAAGGCAGGGGCATCTGTATAAACTGACAGTTGATGGATTGATTGTTGGCGGAGCTATTCTGTTTTTGAAGGATGGTATTTTGAATGTCGGCAGGATATTCATTGCACCGGAGCATTTCCGTAAAGGATATGGAGAGGCTCTGATGAGGGGAATAGAGGTGATATTCTGTGATGCAGAAGAGATTACGCTTGATACACCAGTCTGGAATGTCAGGACAAATGCCTTCTATACTAAGTTGGGATACAAGGAAATAAAGAGGGATAAGGAATTTGTATTTTATTCAAAACATCCCGGATAAGAATCTCCCATAATGGGAGATTTTTTATTGGGGGAAACCCATACCTGAGGTATGGGTTGATACCAGAATAATTATATTACAGGTTTATTTACCAGCCCCATAATCTATCTTATAATGTCTTTATCAACATGAAGGAAGATGGTGTTATGGAGACAAATATTGCGGATAATATCAGGACTTTTCGGAAACAGCGAGGACTGACTCAGGAACAGCTGGCGGAGATTCTGGGGGTATCAATCGGCGCTGTCTATAAGTGGGAATCCAAATCATGTCTGCCTGAACTGAGACTCATTATGGAAATGGCAGATTTTTTTGATGTTTCTGTGGATACACTGCTGGGATACCGTATGAAAGACAATCGTATGAACGCTGCAGTGGAACGTCTGTGGAAGGCGAGCAACAATCTGGATTACGATGAGGTTTCTGAGGCAGAAAAGGCAACCTGGAAATACCCATATTCCTTTGATGTGGTGTATGCTGCTGCGCACCTTTACTATACCTTTGGTTCGGCAACAAAAAATAAGGACTGGCTGCGGAGGGCCATTGAACTACTGAATAGTGCACGTCTATTGGTGTCTCAGTGTACAGACTCCAGATTGAATGAAGCCTATATCTGTGGTGAGATCGCTGAAATGTATGAGATGCTTGGAGAAACAGACAAGGCTCTGAAACTGCTGAAAGAGAACAACTCCGGAGCAGTTTTTGATGATATGATCGGAATCATGATGCTTTCTCATGGAGAGAATCTGAAGGAAGCAAATGATTATCTGGAGGATGGATTTCTTCGTACGATAACCAGGCTTATCCAGACAGTGATCGGGTATGCAATGATGTTTGACATGAAGAATGATAACGCATCAGGTATTAGTATGATGCACTGGATCATTACAACTCTTGAAGACCTGAAAAAGACAGATGAACCGGATTTCCTCAGTAAAATGATCATGGTTTTTCATGTCTTTCTGGCAGTCTTTCAGTATAAGTCCGGCGACAGGAAAGAAGCGGAAGAATCATTAAGAAAGGCAAGGTCTATGGCCGAAGCTTTTGATGCTGCGCCGTGCTATACAGCGAACAAGGTGAAATACGTGCGCGAATCAGAGATGACCAATGCCCATGATCTGCTGGGAAAAACAGCCATGGATGCGGCGGAATATGTACTAAAGGACAAAGATCCGGAACTCATGAAACTCTGGGAAGCAGTAAGTGTCTATAAAGAATAGTCGTATCTACGACGTAAATAGGAGAATTCAATGGAAAAATATATAGAAGGAAATAAAGAAGCATGGGAAGAAGCGTTTGATAAAAGGGATGCTTCCTGGGGGGCTGATATTACAGAACGCATCCGGAAGGAAGATTACGCATTCTTCAACGAAGAAACAATAGCAGTGCTGAAAAGAATAAATACAGAAGATGCCGTAATAGGTCAGTTCTGCTGTAATAACGGAAGGGAATTGCTGGCTCTGGTCAAAAGCGGCAGGGCAAAGCGAGGAATCGGCTTTGATATTGCTGAGAATCAGGTGGCGTTTGCCAATGATAAAGCGAAGGAACTACAGCTTCCATGTGAGTTTGAAGCGGTAAACATTTATGATATTGATGACCGATACAAGGAGCAATTAGATGTGGCACTCATCACCATCGGTGCACTCTGCTGGTTTGATGATCTGAACCGCTTTTTCGAGGTTATTGCAAAATGTATGAAGCCGGGGGCTGTCATCGTTATCAATGAACAGCATCCATTCACGAATATGCTTGCTACGGCCGGTGAAGAACTGTTCAATCCGGAGTATAAAACAGCGTGCCATTATTCCTATTTTGAACATGAATGGACCGGCAATGAAGGTATCTACTACATGACTCAGAAGAATTATAGGTCAAAAACCTTTACGGACTATACCCATCCGATGTCGGAGATTATATCCGGAATGTGTAACAACGGAATCGTTGTGACAGACCTGAAGGAATATGATTACGACCTCAGTGGTGGTTTTAATTCACTTGATCACAGTGGTTTTCCTCTCTCTATGATCCTTCAGGGACGTAAAGTGGAAAGATAAATAGAAACAGGCAACAGGAAGATTAATCAGAAGGAGGAGAAGGATGGATAAGACAATTCTGGAGTGGCTGCTGGATGAAAAATCTCCGGAAGTGAGACTCAGGACATTGACAGAATATAAAAAGCTGCCGGGGGACGATGAGCAGGTAATCGACTGTAAAAGGCTGCTGCTTCAGAGCAAAGTATATGAGCGCGGACTTAAAAAGCTGAAGAAAGAAAAACCGTGGGATAAGTATGATGCCATCCTGGCCTTTGCGGAATGGGGACTGATAAGAGACGATATCGGAGAGGATATCGACAGCGATGTATTCGAACTGATTGAACGAACAGGATTCAAACTGTTGTGCGGTGAACCGCTTCTCCTCAGGAATCTGGTGAAGCTGGGATATTGTCAGGAAGAGATTGTAAAAAGCGAGGTTGAAAGTGTTCTCAGGCTGATCAAAGATGATGGAGGCTTTGGGTGCATCAGCACTAACAAAAAGATCAATGATCCAAGAAAGCCTCATAAAAGCTGTGCACGACTGACAGTGGAATACCTGCTGCTGGTGGCCGAGCTGCATTTGCTTGGATATAGGACGGCGTGCGAAGACGCGCTTGTACATTATTTTACAAAACGAAACATTTTTTATCGTACAGACGATATGCAGACACCAATGGTGGACGTGATGCTGGGTACGTTCTATCCGGCTGATCCTATCAAAATAGGAGCGCATCAGATTGTTTATGCCCTGCGGGCATTGGGATGCGAAACCGAGTCGAAAGCCATGCAGGCAGGATACAAAGTACTGGATCAGCATAGGCTGGAGAACGGAAGATATGTTCTGACAGCATCCAAAAGCGTACCGGCCTTCAAGGTTGGCAGCGTTGGTGAAGAGAACAAATGGGTAACTCTTTACGCTTATATGGCGAAAGAATAAGGAAAATAAAGGAGAGAATTGATTGATAAGAATTATAGAACAAGTGAAACAACTTTTTGATATTGAAGACTATACATTTACACCGGTGGCCGGCCATGAAGGCGGAAGGAACAGGATCATTATTGTCAGTAAGAACGAAGATAAGCAGTATATTCTTCGCATCTCTGATCTTGGTGACAGAAGTGAGAAGGATTATCTTGCGGAAACTGAATATATTCACTATCTGGCTGAGAATGGTGCGCCTGTGGCAGATGTGATTCCGTCTGTCAACGGCAGGCTGGTGGAAAGCATGGAGGCAGAGGGAAAGACTATATATGTCAGCCTGTTTGCTTATGCTAAGGGAATGCTGCTTGTGGATAATGGCTACCGTTACAGGGAAGGTGCATCGTTAGATGAATACTTCTATAACACTGGTAAAGCCTTGGGGGCAATTCATAGATTGTCCAAGGAATATGAGCCTGTCCATCCTCGTCAGGATTACTTCGACAAGTACAATATGACATATCTGAATCAGCTGATTCCGGATGAATACAGTGAACTGAAAGCAGCTATAGCAAAGCGTCTGGACGAATTCCATGCGCTTCCTAAGGATAAGGACAGTTATGGTATGGTTCACTTTGATTACAGCGATGGCAACTACCATGTCGATATGGATACGGGTGCAATCACGGTGTTCGATTTCGACAACTGTATGGGCTGCTGGTATATGTTTGACCTTGCCAATCTCTGGCTTCATAACGAAGGCTGGACATGGCAGGAAGCTGACCCGGGTAAGAAATTTGAACTGATGCAGCAGTGTTTCAACTATCAGCTGCAAGGCTACAAAACTGAAACAGATATTCCGGAGGAAATGCTGGAAAAGCTGCCGCTGTTTATTGACATGGTGCTGATTGAAAATATCGTGGATGAGTTTGAATGCGCTATCCGTGAAGGTGAAGAGCTTGATTATGAAGATATCGAGGATGCTGCAGAGAGTCTCATTGAATCAATACCATATGCAGGATTTGGAGGATAATTACACAAATGGAACTTAAGAGACTAACAGAACATATATGGTATATGCCATATGAAACCGAAAGAGACCGTCCTAATCTTGGGTATGTCCTGGGTGAAAGATGGAGCCTTGCAATAGATGCAGGGCATTCAGCTGCACATACAAAAGAATTCTATGCACTTCTGGAAAAGGAAAATCTTCCGCTTCCGAGCATTACAGTTCTTACACACTGGCATTGGGATCACACCTTTGGAATGCATGCCGTTAATGGACTTTGTATAGCAAATGAACTGACTGATAAGCATCTGAAGCAGTGGAAGGAAAAGATAGAGAATAACGGTACGGATGAATTCTTCTCACTTAGTGAAAGCATCAGACATGAATATAAGGAAGATGATGAAGTTATTGTCAAAACAGCAGATATAACCTTTTCCGGAGAAATGACGTTGAATCTCGGAGACGTAACAGTCAGGCTTGTTCAGTCAGAGTCACCTCATACAGATGATTCCACACTTGTTTATGTATGTGAAGATAAAACTCTGTTTCTCGGAGACTCTACCTGTCAGGAATTCGGTACCGGACATAAGGACAAGGCACTGTGCAGAAAACTGTATGATACTGTCAGGAGCATCAATCCGGAAATCTGCCTTGAAGGACATTGGGTTTCAACGGATACAGAGGATTCGCTGTCAGAACTGATGAATAGTGGAGAGTAAACCGAAAACACGCATTGCGTAGCATGTGTATATATGTTATAATGCGTTTATAAAAACGCAATGCGAGGTAGGGGTATGGATACAGCAAAAACTATAAAAGAATTAAGAGAAAGAACAGGGATGTCACGTAAAGAGTTTTCAAAGCACACGGGCATCCCTGTTCGTACACTGGAAGATTGGGAAGCAGGGCGAAGAACTCCGCCGGAGTATATTCCAAGATTGATAGCATATCAATTGATGTATGAGGAATTAACGAAAGGAAGGGAGGAAAATGCAGATGAAAAGCTTTGATAAGCAGATGGAGATGGTCCTTTACCATTCAGATGAGGGCGATGTTTCTGTAGATGCGTATATTAAAGATGAGAGCATTTGGATTACGCAAAAGGCTATGGCGTTATTGTTTGATGTTAATGTGCCAGATATTTCTAAACATTTATCCAATATATATGATGAAGGTGAATTATCTAAGGAGGCAACTATTTCCAAAATGGAAATAGTTCAACGAGAAGGAGAAAGAGACGTTAGAAGGACACCTATCTTTTATAACCTTGATGCAATTATTTCAGTTGGATATCGTGTAAATTCCAAGAAAGCAACACAGTTTCGTATATGGGCCACAAAGATACTAAAGGAATACATGACAAAGGGCTTTGTACTTGACGATGAACGCCTTAAACAAGCAAAGACTGCTTTCGGGAAAGATTATTTCAGAGAATTGTTAGAGCGCGTTCGTTCAATCAGAGCCAGCGAACGGCGTATATGGCAGCAGATTACTGATATTTTCGCAGAGTGCAGCATCGATTATACTGAGGATTCAGAGGTTGCATATCATTTCTATGCTACAATTCAGAATAAGTTTCATTATGCAATTACTGATCATACTGCGGCAGAAATTGTGTATGAATCTGCAGATCATAATAAAGAACATATGGGACTCACAACCTGGAAGAATGCACCAAATGGGAGAATACTGAAATCAGATGTATCTATAGCAAAGAATTATCTTGATGAGAAGCAGATCAGACAACTTGAACGAGCTGTAACAGGGTATTTTGATTATATAGAAGACCTGATTGAACGTGAAAATGTATTTACGATGGAAGAATTTGAAAAGAGTGTAAATGCATTTCTTGAATTTCGACAGTATAAGGTATTAAAAGACAATGGCAGAATATCTCATAAACAGGCTCTGGAAAAAGCAAATGCAGAATATGAGATATTTAATAAGACTCAACCGATAGAATCAGATTTTGACAAGATGGTAAAGAAAATGCTTGAGGAACAGGAATATGATAAAAAGCAAAACTAAATATCAGGCTGCAGCGGAGGAGATATGCAGTCTGTTTGAAAGCAGAGGAATCGGCAGGGTTATAAGTACGGCTCATCTAGGAGATGGTGAGTTCAATGCCGCCTATAAGGTAACGTGTGAAAATGGGAAGGATTACGTTCTTAAGATTGCACCGCCTAAGGATGCTGCTGTGTTAAGCTACGAAAATAATATGATGGAGTCAGAGGTGTATTGGTATGGTCTGATGAAGAAATATACAGACATACTGTGCCCTGAAATATATGCATCTGATACTTCATGTAAGATTATAAAGAGCAACTGCTTCATTATGGAAATGATGGAGGGGGAGATTCTGTGGAAATGTGATTTTTCACCTGAGGAGGCAGAGAGGGTTCGGGCTGAGAAAATCGGTATGCTTGCCAAGATACATGGGATCAGGAATGACAGATACGGATATATACAGTCAGGCCTGCATGACTCTTGGTATGAGGCTCTGCGTTCAATGGCTGGAAGACTTGTGCAGGACTGTAAGGATATCGGATACGAGACTCCTGACGGAGAAGAGTTTATAAGACTTATAGACAGGCACGAGGAAATCTTGCGAAAGGCTCCTTGCCGTATGGTCAACTTTGATCTATGGGATAGCAATATCCTGTATAATAAAGGCCGGCTTATATGGATCGATCCGGAGAGAGGCTTTTGGGGGGATCCTGTGGCAGATTTCATAACGGTTGGAAACGGACAGAAGATTCCTCTTACGGATAAGAAAAAAGAGCTTGATATCTACAACAAGACGGCAAAAGAAGCTTTAGAACTTAACAGAGAAACTGAAATAAGATATGCATGTGCGGTAGCTTACCTTGCCCTTATTGAAGAGGTGGAAAAGTATGTAAGATATGAACCGGATAATCCTAATTATATACGTAACACAATAGATGCAAGGGATATGTATGATATGGCATTTGAAGTGATGAGGTAAATATGAATTATTTTGTTGAAGGACTGCAGGGAAGCGGAAAAAGTACCCTGGTCGGAAAATTGTCGGATAAACATCCGGATTATAATGTATTTCATGAAGGAGATTATAATCCTGTAGAACTGGCCTGGTGTTCTTATGTTCCAGAAGATATATATCCCTCAATTTTGGATAAATATGCTGATATAAAGGATGAGCTGGCTTTGAAGAGTCATGTGGAAGACGAGCATGTGATAGTCTGCTACACACAGATAATCACGGATATTCCGGGATTTCATAAGGAGCTGGAGCAATACGAAATTTACAATAATCGTATATCTCGTGAAGACTTTAAAAATATTATTCTTAAGCGTTATGCCAATTGGAAAACTGATAGTAATATTTTTGAATGCTCCCTTTTTCAGAATATAGTAGAGGACATGATGCTGTTTCAGAATGCATCCGACGAGGAGATTATCGGGTTTTACAGAGAGATAAAAAAAGTCTTGAATGATCGGGATTATCATATATTATATCTTATGAGTGATGATATACGTTCAAATATTAATGTGATCAGAAAAGAAAGATCGGATGATCAGGGAAATGAACTGTGGTTTCCACTGATGCTTAATTACTTCAATGAATCGCCATTTGCAAAGTTAAATGGATTATCAGGTGAGGAGGCTATGCTTTCCCATTTCTGCCATAGACAGGAGCTGGAACTTGCAATCTGCGAAGAGGTTTTTAAGGACAGGTATACCATACTCAAATCTAAGAATTTCAGAGATGAGGATTATGAATAAAAAATCTGCTAAGCCATCAAAAAAGAAGGGTGTAACCTTGCTTACTATCATGGTTATATTTGCGCTGATGATCGCCTTAATTGGTGTTGTGGAGTTAATGTCTTATAAGGAGATTAAAAAAGATTGTTCAGCCACAACTACAGGTATAGTTGATTATGAGGGAACAGGTGATACGCATAAAGAGGATACCGTTGAGGGAAAGTATCTTAGTACCGGCAAAAATAAGAAATATTATAACAAAATCATAGTGAAGACAGACGGGCGGTTCAATATAGAAACTCTTTATACCGGACAGGGTTATGGCGATGAGGGTGATGAACTGGTCATCTATTATAATCCTGATGATCCGGATGAGTATTATATTGATGATTATCCAAGTACGATCATGGGAACTGCTGTAACTATGTTTGTGTTGGGCGGAATCATGCTCGCATTGGCAGTTATTCTGAAAATATTTGTCGATAAGAAGGAAGATACGGAAGCAGAGAAGGAACGCAAAAAGGCTGAGAAGAAAGCGAAGGCTGATGAGAGAGCAAGGGCCAGAGAAGCGAAAGAGGCAGCGCTTAATGAGGCGGCTTATGCAAAAGGTTATACCAATGAGCGTATCCGTAAACAGAGACTGAAAGTTATATCTGATTTAAAACTTGCAGGTATCATCTTTCTGGCTGCGGTTATTCTTATTTTGATCAGCTTTATCAGAACTATTATCGATATGCACACGGAAAACCCTATTCCATTTAATGATTTTCCAAAGAAACTTGATGACAAGTGTTACAGTGTGGAAGTTACAGATCCTCCTCAGGAAGCATGGAAACCGTACTATGATCTAAAGGTGGGAGATGATCATATACTGGCTGCTAATATTGAAAACAGAAGGGCAATAGCCGGTGCAGATGAGCCTGTAAAACTTAGAGGAAAGATAAAAAGGATACGTGTTTCCGATGAACAGGTAAGAAGGAAAATCAAAGAGTATTATGAAAGTATAGGATATCTGGATACTCTTAAAGATGAAGAATATGCATATTATTATCTGGATTGTACTAAGTTCAGTCTATGGAATGAAATGAAAGAAAATCATTTAATTGGATTTGTATTCGGAACCATGTTTTTAATTGTTGGACTGTTTGGCGTTTGTAATACAGGAATACATAATGCAATAAGATGCTTTAGATATGCCTGCAGCGGCGAGAGATATAGTATAAGGGAGATCAATGATCTGGCCAATCATCCGTTTACACAGTGGATAGACAAGCTGGAGGTTTATGCAACGCCAAGTGCTCTAATCGGATTAAAGAAGGGCCTGGTAGTGATCAATTACAGCGATATTGCCGGTGTTAAAATCGATGAAGAATATCATACTGAAAAGCCGAGAGCAGGCAGACGCCGTAGCTGGACAACCTATCTTGTTATCATTAAAACTAAAAAACACAGAAAAATGATTCTGGCAGAAACTAAGAATAAGGATGATTATGAAGCATTGATGCCGATTCTGAATCAGTGGTGCAGCATTGCAGAATATCATGAAGATTAGAGCATTACTAGAGGAGAAAGACATATGCAGATTTCAAACATTGATAGTGGAAAATCATTTGACTGGGGTAATACTTCAAAGGATTATGCGAAGTACAGAGATATTTATCCAAAGAAGTTCTATCAATATATCCTTGATCTTGGTTTATGTAAGGATGGTCAGAAGATACTTGATATCGGAACAGGAACAGGTGTTCTCCCTCGCAACATGTATCAGTTTGGCGGAAAATGGGTTGGAACCGATATATCCGAAAATCAGATAGAACAGGCAAAAAGACTTGCAGCAGAGCAGGGTATGGATATTGATTTCTATACATGCCCGGCTGAAAAGATAGATTATCCTGACAATATATTTGATGTTATAACCATATGTCAGTGTATATGGTATCTCGATGCTGCGGCTATAACAGAGAAGTTTGCAAAGATACTTAAGAAACAGGGAAAAATCTTAATACTTTATATGGGCTGGCTTCCTTATGAAGACCCGATTGCAGGTCGAAGTGAAGAGATTATATTAAAATATAATCCGGTCTGGAATGCGTATGGAGATACAGTACATCCGGTTTATGTTCCTGATGAGTTTCTTACTCATTTTGATATAATAAAGCGGGAAGAATTCCGGGTGGATATTCCATTCACCAGAGAAGGATGGCATGGACGTATGAGAGCCTGCCGCGGAGTCGGAGCTTCCATGAATGAAGAAGAGCTTAAGGGCTGGGATAATGAACATATGCAGATGCTTATGGATACAGCACCGGAAGAGTTTATGTTAAAGCATTATGTATCAATTGCAGAGTTACAGGTGAAGTAAGATGTTACTGAGTATTGCGATAATTATAATAGCAGGGCTGCTTGCGGCAGAAATCTGTAAGAAGATTCATTTCCCGGGACTCTTTGGAATGATTCTTGCAGGAATAGCGATAGGACCTTATGCACTTAATCTTATAGATGCGAGTATACTGGATATTTCGGCAGAGATAAGGAGAGGTGCACTGATAATAATACTTATCAGAGCAGGTCTTAAGCTGGATCTGTCGGATCTCAGGAAGGTTGGAAGGCCGGCGGTTCTTATGTGTTTCCTGCCGGCATGTTTTGAGATAATAGGAATGGTCCTTCTGGCACCGCGGATACTTGGGATGAGTACACTTGACGCAGCTATTCTCGGAGCCGTGATCGGAGCCGTATCACCGGCAGTTGTAGTTCCGAGAATGATAAAACTGATTGATGAAGGTTATGGTACAGCAGAAGGCGTACCGCAGATGGTACTTGCCGGAGCCTCTGTAGATGATGTTTTCGTTATAGTAATGTTTACAACATTCACGGGAATGGCAACAGGTGAGAAAGCAGATATTATGAGATTTATAAATGTACCGGTATCTGTTGTTACGGGTATTATATTTGGTCTGTTTGTAGGATTCATATTAAGCAAAGCATTTGCAAAGTTTAAATTTCCTGTAACTATTCTCTGTTTGATCATGCTTTCGATATGCTTCCTTATATCTGCTATAGAAACAAAGCTGCCGTCGATTCCTTTTGCGTCACTGATCGCAGTGATGAGTGTAGGGCTGGCTATAAGAAAACAGGATGTGAAGCAGGCTAAGGCCTTATCCGGTCAGTTTGATAAACTGTGGATGGCGGCAGAGATATTCCTGTTTGTTCTTGTGGGTGCATCCGTTGCAATAGACCATGCTCTGAATGAAGGAGTTAAGGCAATCATCCTTATACTTCTTGTTCTTATATTCAGAATGATTGGAGTTTTCTTATGTATGCTGAAAACAAAACTCAGCATAAAGGAGAGGCTCTTCTGTATGATCGCTTATACACCTAAGGCTACGGTTCAGGCGGCTATAGGAGGAATACCACTTGCTATGGGACTTATGTGCGGCGAGACTGTTCTTACGGTATCGGTTGTTGCAATACTGCTTACAGCACCGCTGGGAGCCTTCGGAATAGACCTGGCGTATAAGAGATTATTAAAGCGGGAAGAAAAAATTAATTAATCTACTTTTAATGTTCTTTAAAAGACTATTTAAACCTAGGGTGATAAATTATCACCATCGAAAGGAAATGAGCCCGAACAAGTGGGCCGGAAGATAAATACGATGGAGGATAAAAATCATGAGAAAGAGTTCTAAGGGTTTATTGTGTGGAGCATTGCTTATCGCAGCAATGGCGAATTTTAACGGATGTGGATTCGGTTTTGGAATGAGATCATCTTATACATATGATCATGCTGATAAGTATGTGGCAGGAGATATAGAGATTTCAGATGACATTGATACAATAGATATTGATTACTGCTCAGGTGATGTAAAGTTTGTTCAGGCAGATACAGATGTGATCACAATCGAAGAAACAGCTAAGAAGGATCTGAAGGATAAGTTAAAGGTTCACACCTGGGTTGATGGTAAGACACTTCACATTAAGTTCTGTGAATCAGGAAAGGGACTTGATCTTAATAATCTGGGCAAGCAGCTTGAGATTACTGTTCCTGAAGATATAGAATACGACAAGCTTGTCTTTGATACGTCATCAGGTGATGTTGAAGCAGAGTGTTCAGCTAAGAAGATTAACTTTGATGCTTCATCAGGAGATATTAATCTTACCCAAACAGGAAACAGTGAAGAGATCCTTGCTGATACTTCATCCGGAAGCATTACATTAGATATTGAAAGTACAGATAAGTTTGTAGGAAATGCAAGCTCAGGAAGCATCTATGTAAATGCAAAGAGTATCAGGAATATTCATGCAGATACATCAAGTGGAAGTAATGAATTTCATCTTGAAGTTGTACCTGAAACAGCAGTGATCGATGCATCATCAGGAAGTGTAAAGGTATATCTTCCGGAAGATGCAGATATTACAGCAGAAATTGATACAGCAAGCGGTGATATCTCATATGATCTTCCATTTGAGAAGAAGGGTGATACATATATATGTGGAAGGGGCACAAATAAAGTAAAGGTTGACACATCATCAGGAGATGTTACACTTAACAAGTTATATTAATTACGAAACTAAAGCATTATAGTAAAGACTGGGGAGGATAGTTTCAAAATGGAAAACAAAAAAGTTACGGGATTTGACTATTTATGGTGTGCATTATATGCGTGCGCTGCATTTGCTATTGAATTACTGCTTGTATTTATTGAAGGCAAACTCGGACTTGATACGAAAAATCTCACGGTATCACAGAGTATCATTCATTGGATAGTTACGATAATACTGTGGGTGGCAGCAGGTTTACTGGTTATCCATATAGGTAAAAAGACAACCGGTTATGACATATGGAAACATCGCGAAAAAATGAGAGCATGGCAGTATATAGCAATTGTTGTATGCTTTGCTGTAAATATTGCTGCTAAGTATTTCGACTGGAATGGTTTCAAGGTTGTTAAGGAATGGCATTCAAGAGGACCGCTGCTGTTCTCATTCCAATATATCTATTATATGGCAGAGGGCTTTCTGATCTCACTGGTAATTGTTTTTGGACAGATCGCATGTGAGAAATGGTTTAAGAATGAGAAGCTTCCTTATGGAGGTATTATCTTAGGACTTACATGGGGACTTATGCATATCTTTACAAAGGGAAGTCTGGGAATCGGACTTCTGTCAGCTCTTGGTGGATTCCTGTTTGGAGCGGCATACCTGTTTGTAAATAAGGATTATAGAAAGGCACTGCCGATTATCGCACTGCTGTTTATGCTATAAAGAGTTGGATATGGATGTCTCACTGTTTTACAGGGAGGCATCCTTTTTTAAACCCCGGAACGGCCGCAGTGAGTGGCCTGTACGTTGTACTTGAGGGTGTGTGGGAAATATGATAACTTAGAATCTGTAAGACTATTTTTGAGGGATAATGGGTATGGAAAGTTATAAGGTTTTAATAATCGATGATGATATAGTGATTGCACAGTCTACAGCAGAATATTTCAATATGTTTGATCTGAAGACTGCCTTTGTTACGGGATATGACGAGGCGATAGGCTTTCTGGAGAAGAACATGGTATCGCTGCTTCTTCTGGACATTAATCTCGGGGATAAGTCAGGCTTTGAACTCTGCAAGAAAGTAAGAGAAGATTATGATATGCCTATTCTCTTTATCAGTGCGAGAACCAGTGATGACGATGTGCTTATAGCTCTTAATATCGGCGGTGATGATTATATCAAGAAGCCGTATACCCTGAGCATTCTGATGGCAAAGGTTAAGACCGTTCTTGCAAGATATGAAAAGGCAAAGGAAGATGCGCAGAAAGCTGCTGAAGCTGCAGATGGAAATGCAGCAGGCGGGGCATCCGATGGCAAGGTTAAATCAGAGCTTACAGGTATTGTCAGTCTGACTGATAAGATAAGTCTGGATACGGGCAGCCATAAGCTGAAGGCAGGTGCAGACCAGATCAGCCTTAAGGCTATGGAGTATAAGCTTCTGGTATATCTTCTGGAGAATTCAGGCAGAGTTGTGACGAAGGACGAGCTTCTGAAAAATGTCTGGGATGACGAGTTTATAGGCGAGGGAACCCTTGCTGTACATATAAGACACTTAAGAGAGAAGATTGAAGATGACCCGAAGGATCCGCAGGTGATCAAAACCATCTGGGGAGTGGGATATATAATTGAGGGAGTGGGATGAAAAACTATTATAGAGTAGTTATATGTCTCGGCGTAGTATTCTTTCTTCTTTTAGCTGCATTTATAATCTGTACCGGTCGAGAGGATTATAGCGATGAGGAAAGAGGCAGTGTGATTCTCACGCTGAGTGATATAGCCGGAGATTCAGCGGATAACTGGACTGATCTGGGTGCTCTGGGCAGTAAGGATTACGGAGAAGAGTTTGTGATTCTGGGACTGGAAAATAATCTTTTATATTCCAGCACCGGAGTGATCGATGCGGATAAAGTTACGCTGGAAGAGGCTATAAAAAGAGGATATCCGTATTCTTATATTACGAAGGATTCGAGAGCATGCGGCACAGTAGTTGTGATATATGATGGCATGAGAGAATATAGAGGCTTGAGATATAAGATGGCGGCAGGCCTCGGCGCTATCGGAGTGATGCTTATTGTGGCTGCAGTTCTTTATGGACAGTATGTTCGTAAAAGTATCGTTACACCATTTAAGAACATGCAGAAGTTTGCCGGACGCGTGGCAGAAGGCAATCTTGATGAGCCGCTTATGATGGAGAAGAATAACATGTTCGGTGCCTTCACAGAGAGCTTCGATATCATGAGAGAGGAGCTGTCTGAATCAAGGAAGCGCGAGATTGCTCTTCAGAAGAAGGAGAGGGAGCTTGTGGCATCCCTGAGCCATGATCTTAAGACTCCTATTACCGGTATCAAGCTTACGACAGAACTTCTGAAGGCGAAGCTGGAACAGGCAGATATTGGAGCAGGGGATGAAGCGGTTGCAGAAAAGCTCGATAACATATATAAGAAGGCTGACCAGATAGATGTTCTGGTGAGTGATCTCTTCTCATCTACACTGGATGATCTGGGCGAGTTTAAGGTTAACTGCTGTGATGAGGAGTCAAAGGTGCTTCTTGATATTGTAAAGAAGTATGATGACAGAGGACTTACTGTATCTTCAGAAATACCGGAGGTCATAATACATATTGACAGCAAGCGTATGAGTCAGGTTATAGGAAATATTATTTCCAACTCATATAAGTATGCTGATACTCGTATTGATATCAGCTATAAGATAGAACAGGAATTTCTGGAAATGAAGCTCCGGGATCACGGTCCGGGAGTTCCGGAGGATGAGCTGAGTCTAATTGCCAATAAGTTTTATCGTGGAAAGCAGTGGGCAGAGAGTAAGGAAGAAGGAAGCGGTCTCGGTCTCTATATCGCAAAGATGCTTATGGAAAAGATGAATGGAGAGATGCTTCCGGAAAGCAGTGGGGAAGGACTTACGATAACTCTGCTGATTCCGATAAGCTGATAAGAGGGAAATTTACTAGTGTAGGAAGGTTGAAGCAGTTAATGACAGGTATTTATTTTAGCGGGACAGGGAATTCAAGGTATGCAGTTGAAACATTCTGTAAAGAATATTCTAAAGACTGCAGGGTACTTTCAATAGAAGATGCTGAAGTGAAGAAGGCTATAGCAGATGCGGATACTATAGTGATAGCGTATCCGGTTCAGTTCAGTACAGTACCGAAGATTCTTAGGGACTTTATTACAGACAATAAGAAAATATGGAAGAATAAGAAGATTTTTGCAATTGCCACCATGGGGCTCTTCAGTGGTGATGGTTCCGGAAGTTTAGGACGTCTCCTGACGCCTTATGGAGCAAAGGTGATAGGCGGCCTTCATCTTAAGATGCCGGACAGCATAGGAGATGAAAAAGCATTAAAGCGTCCGTTGGAAAAGAATAAGGAACTTGTAAAGAACGCAGAAAGAAAGATCAAGGAATCCGTAAGACTGCTTAAAGCAGGCAAGCCGACGCAGGAAGGAATAGGACCGCTGTATCAGATGGCCGGGCTCTTTGGACAGAGGTTATACTTCGGACATAAGACAAAGGAATATTCCTCAAACTTAAAAGTTGATTCTTCCAAGTGTGTAGGCTGTGGAATGTGTGAGAAGCTATGCCCTATGGACAATATAACTATAGTTGATAAAACAGCAGTTTCAGGTGACCGCTGCACCATGTGTTATCGATGTATTAATAAATGTCCGAAGCAGGCCATAACCCTGCTTGGAAAGAAAGTTGTAGAACAAAGTGTAATTGAAAAGTTTCTGTAAAAAACAACCCATGACATCAATCTGTCATGGGTTGTTTGCTTTATATGATTCTTTAGAATATTACGAATGCTGCACATACACCTGAGAAGATATTTGCGATTGTATGAATGATCCAGCTTGGGATGATTGATCCGTTTGCTTTCTTTTCATTGATATATCCCATAGCCCATGCAATCATAGCTGTGAAAATAAGGATGATAACTGCCTTAACCATGCCAACAAGGTTGAAGAACATAACTGCATGTACTATTCCGAATATTACAGCCTGAACTGTATTTGCAACTTTAAAACCAAACTTATTCTGTACTCTCTTAAGTAAGAATCCTCTGAAGATGATCTCTTCAGGAAGGGCTGTATTAAATAAAGCATATACAAGTATTGCAGGAACAGCTGCCATTCCAAGTCCCTTAAAGCCTGATGTTGCTGTTTCGATATCCTTTACAATGTAGAGTGAATAAGCACCTATTATAAGAAATGCAGCTGTTGTACCGATGACTGCAAGTAATGTCTTTATTCCGCCTGCCGGCTTCTTTAAGCCGATCCATGAATGGAACTTCTCTTTCTTTCTTGCTGTTACAAGCCACCATATAAAAGGAATGACTGTAAATAATACAATCTGTACCATACTGCTGATAATCTTGTTAATAAAAAGTTCCATAATTAAATGACCTCCGATTTATGTCTTATTGAAGTTTTGCACTTCTTTGTTCTTATGAGGCAAGTATAATGCCCGGTGTTTTAGATTAGTTAAAACCAACTTAAAGATAACCTAAAGATTGATTTTTTATTCAGTTAAGAATTTGATAAGAATTTAATAATTCTTTGACAAAGAAGATAATGTGAGAACCATATATACTACAATCAGAAAATGAAATGTAGTGTATATGGTTTGGTTTTTTGTATGGAGGCAGATAAAAATGAACAGCATACTCAGAACAGAAAAGCTTTGTAAGTCATTCTCAAATGGAGGAAGACAGCAGCATGTAATCAAGAATCTTGATATGGAAATAACAGAAGGCGACTTCACGATAATAATGGGAGCATCCGGATCCGGAAAGTCTACACTGCTTTATGCACTTTCAGGAATGGATAAGCCATCAACGGGAAAGATATTTTTTGGAGATAAGGAGATTCAGAATTTCTCAAATGATGAACTGGCTGTATTCAGACGCGGCAACTGCGGTTTTGTATTCCAGAGTGTATATCTTCTGGAGAATCAGACAGTGCTTGATAATGTACTTACAGGAGCTCTCATAGTACAGAAGAATTCACCGGCACTGGTGCTTAAGGCTAAGAACCTTCTTACGAAGACAGGAATAGAGCAGGATATGTGGGACAAGTATCCTAGCCAGTTATCCGGTGGTGAGGCACAGCGTGTTGGAATAGTAAGAGCTGTGATCAACGATCCGAAGATACTCTTTGCAGATGAGCCAACAGGACAGCTTAACTCCGCATCAGGACAGGATGTTCTCGATATCTTCTCAGAGGTACATAAGAACGGTCAGTCAATCGTGATGGTAACCCATGATCTGAAGACTGCTCTCAGGGGAACAAGAGTTATCTTCCTCAGAGACGGAGGAATCGAGGGGGAATACAGGATGCCGGTTTATGGAACAGATGATATGAAGCTGCGCCGTATGGGGCTTCAGAAGTTTTTGGATGAGATGGGATGGTAAGATGAAAATTTTAAGATTATCATTATTTAATTTAAAGAAGAATAAGAAAGAAGCGATTGTGGTCGCATTTCTTACACTGATAACAACCATGCTGCTTGCTATGGTGGTTATCAATTCATCAAAGATCAGTAAGACCTTTGATGACAGTCTTCGTGAGATTGGTGCAGAAAATGGAATACTGGTAATAAAAAAGGATGTATACCGAAACGAATTCAGTAAAATACTTGAAGAAGAATTTGGTGCATCCAATATAAAAGAGATTAATTATATCTTTTCAGATATCACAGATGCACTGGACAGAGACGGTGAAAAAATAAGCTATAATATGCATTTTATTACAGAAAGAAATGATAAGAAGCTTGAAAAGTTTAAAGAGATAGAATCTGTGTCAAAGGACGAAGCGGCAAGTGCGAGTCATCCAATATGGCTGCCGGGAATATTCAAGTATTCATATGGATATTCAGTGGGAGAAACTTTCACTATTATCAAAAATGGTACGGAATATCCTTTTGAAATAGTGGGCTTTTATCAGACAGGTATCGGAAATAATGATGGTTATGGATTTAAAACAATAGTCAGTGATGAAGATTATGATCTCTTATCAATGCTTTACAGTGATAAATGCTACATTGCTCTCAGCTTTGACAGAGGTGAAAACTTTGATGCGGCAGCTTATATCAGAAGATGCGAGGAGGTATCATCTGTAGATATTTCATCAAATTATATGGATCTTTCGATAGATATGGAAAAACAGGCAGAAATGCTGTATCTGGAACTGTTTTTGATGCTGATCATAGGATTATCTGTTGTTACACTTATTGCAGTGCTGTTTGTGATAAGACATAAGATAAGCAATGATATTGAAGATCAGATGCAGCAGATAGGTGTTCTGGAAGCTCTTGGATACAGGTCAAAGGAGATATCATTTTCATATCTGTATGAATACGTTATTTCAGGAGGCATCGGAGCGGTACTTGGTGGAGTATCAGCGTGTCTCACTACACCGATTATTAATTCGGGCATAGCGGTAATGATGGGCCGTACGGCAAAGGGCGGAACAGGTATAGTAAAAGCTGTTATAGTTGCATGCATAGTAATAAGTATAATTACATTGTTTGCACTTTTAAAAACAAGGTCGGTTAAAAAATATCCTCCGGTTATAGCCTTCAGACGTGGTATTAAAACACATCATTTTGGAAAAAATCTACTTCCCCTTGAAAGGTCCAAAGGGAATATAAACATAAGACTTGCATTTAAGAGTATATTGAATGATTTTAAGACCAATATCGGAATCATGGCATGTATGATTCTGGCGGGAACGGCAGTTCTTTTCAGTATTGCAACAGTAGCATTTTTTCAAAATGGCTCTGAAGGAATCGAAGCTATGATGGGTATTGACATAGATGTAGTAACAGTGGGAACAATGGATGGAGTGGATGTATATGCCATGAAGGAAGAAATCGCTGATCTTCCGGAAGTTGATAATGCGATTATAAGTTATGGCTATCCGTCGATCAATATCAAGGATCAGGAACCGGCAATGTTTATAGTGTATGACGACTATAATGAATCTCGGGATATACATCCTTACAAGGGCAGATTTCCGGAACATGATAATGAGATAATGATCACTTTGACAAGATCGGAGAAAGAAGGCTTATCTGTTGGTGATAGTATGAAGCTTACCCATAATGGAATAGATAAGAGCTATACCATTACAGGTATAATCAGTTCATTTATGAATTCAGGAACAATCTGTTATATTACCGCTGAAGGCTATGAGAGGATAGTTCCTGAGGCAAGACCGAATGCTGTAGCTGTTTATCTTAAAGATGATGTTACGCTGGAGGAATTTGAAGAAAAGCTCTACGACGTATATGGAAAAAGTGCAGAGGGCAGTATGAATGATGAAAGTTCTTCAGATGATCTTGAAGCACGAATCCGCGCCGCTGCAGATGAAAAAATATCTATCATGATGTCCCAGTACGGGGTGACAAGTGTAGATTATGCTATTCGTGTAGGTGATGAACTCATAACAGGAAACAGCAGAAACTATAAGATAAAGGATATTAAATCATTTCAGGGAATGATCAAGAATCAGATGTCAGCCATTGCACAGGCGGTAAAAATGTCCTCACTTATGTCTGCGATTCTGGTTTCTATCATAGTTGCAGTAATACTTGCAAATCTTGCATCTTCAAATGTTAAGAGGAGAAGACAGGAGCTGGGTATCATGAAGGGTATGGGATATTCATCCAAGGATCTTATGAAGCAGCTGGCTATAAAGTTTATGCCGGCATGCATAATATCAATGATAATAGCAGTCTTCTGTTCAATAGGTGTTGATAAGTTTTTCTGGGGAGCAATCTTTGGAACTGTTGCTGATACAAACATTGCAGCAATCATAATAGCGGCTGTGCTTATGACAGTATTCTGCTATGCAGTTACTTACATCAGTGCAGGAAAAATCAAGAAGATATCGGTTACAGAGCTGATGACAGAGTAAGGAAACCAGTGCGGGGAAACCAATTATTCACGGTGTTTGGAGCTGGAAGTTGGACTGGAACAGCTGGGAGATGGTGAAAGGAATAGATGATGGAGAATGTTAAATATATAGGAATGGCGCTGTGTTTAGCAGGGATGCTTGGAACCGGTGGAGCTTATCCGGGAATTTTTTCGACAGGACTTGAAACGGAATCTGAAGCAAGACCTGAAACAACTGACTCCGCAGAGAGTGACAGTGAGGAGAAAATAGCGGGTGAAAAAGATGAAGATTACATCTACTGTGTGGGTTCTGTAAGTAAAGTATATGCAACAGCGGCGGTGATGCAGCTTGTGGATGAAGGAAAGGTTGAACTTGATGCCCCGGTTACAGATTATGTTCCGGAATTCAGGCTGGCAGACGAAAGATATAAGAAGATTACAGTCAGAATGCTTATGAACCATACATCGGGTATGATGGGAACCGTATGGAGTAACGGATTCCTGTATGAGGATGGAAGCAGCATAAGGCATGACTCTATATTTGATCTGTGGTCCGGTCAGAGACTTAAGGCTGAGCCGGGAGAGTATGCGGCATACTGTAATGATGGTTTTGATCTCTTAGAGCAGATAGTTGAACATGTAAGCGGTATGTCCTATACGGAATATATAACAAAGCATATTGCAGAACCGACAGGTGGTTTTTCTACCGGAACCGGAGCAAACTATTATGATAATCCGCTGCTTATTCCGACTTATAGGGATTTTATACATTATGATAACGGAATATGTCTGGAGATAGGTGCAGGTGGTATATATGCAACTGCCTCAGATGTGGCAAATTTCGGAGCGGGATTCTTCACAGGAAATAATGCTATCCTTACTGATGAATCAAAGAATGCTATGTCGAAAAGATGGGGTGGAGATAAGTTCAGTGATAAGAGCGGCCTGGGCTGGGATATTGTAGATAAGCCGGAGTTTGAAGAAGCCGGTGTAAAGGTAGTCGGAAAAGGCGGCGATGCTCTGCAGAACCATACATTTCTCTATGTTGCTCCTGAGGAAGAAGTGAGTGTTGCGGTAATATCCAATGAAGGAAGCAGTGATCTGGATGCTCTGATGGCAGAGGAACTTATGAAGATCGTTATGGAAGAAAAGGGGATTGAGATAAGTGCCCCTGAAACGGTGAAATATGAGCTTCTTTCTCAGATACCTGCTGAATATGATGAGTATGCGGGATACTATGCATTTTCATTCAGTGCAAACGGGGAAATCGGGGAGATCAGTTTTCCTGATCATAAATATATGCATATAGAGTACAGTGGTGCTTTCGGAACCAGAAGTACAGACTATATGCTGACGACAGAGGGAAGCTTTGCAGAGCTTTCAGATGAAGTAACGGACGGGGATGTGTCCGATGCAAGAACTGCCGGTAACGCAGAAGTTCTGACCTTTGTAAAGGATGCAAAGGGAAGCGTTTATATAGGAGTGGAAAGTAAAAATGTTTATCCGGGAATCGGAACAAAGGATACATGCGGTTATACAGCGGAAAAAATGACGGATAATCCTATATCTTCCGATGTTATGACAGCGTGGGCAGGATATGCAGAAGATAAGTATTATCTGGTAAATGAAAGATATGATTCGGCAAGCTATGATATGTCATCAACTACTTATGTAGTGCCTTCGGAAGTTATGCCCGGATATGCCTTCTTTGTTTCGAATAATCAGGGAAGCAGGTTAATACGGATAGAGGATACAGAACATGCAGGTGCATTTCAGACTATACCATCATCTGCTAACAGAGATCTGATAGATATAGAAGTAACGGAGACTGAAGAGGGTTTAAGTTTTACTACGAACGAAGGAAGACATTATATATCAGGAAAGAGCATTCCGGTTATGGACGGAACTGTAACGGAAGTCGAGCTGAAATCAGATAAAGCTTCCTGGTATAAGATAAGTGATGACTTAGCAAACAGCACAATTACTGCAGCGGACAGACCTGAAAACAGTAATATAATCGTATATAACAAATATGGTGCTGTGGTATATACCACACATAGAAAAGATGAAAAGAGTGAGATTCCTCTTCCAATGGATGGAATGATATTGTTCCTTGGGGAAGACGGTGGAGTTGTAAGTCTTGAGCATTAAGTTTTAATAAAGTCTTAAGGGGCATCATTTTGACACCTTAATAAAATAATGCTAGAATGACTGCAATGGTTAAGGGATGGACAGATAAGTATTATTTATTAAAGGGGGATAAATATGCTGGCTTATTTACCATGGGCGATGATTCCCTGCGCGATATTATTCGTAGGATTCTACTTTTTCGCAAAGAGGGAAAACGCCAATCTTGAGGAACTTATGACCAAGGTTTCTGAGGAAGCAAGACACCAGATAAAGGCAGAACTGTTCCGACCTTCTAAAGAAGGAAAGAATCTTTATACAACAAAGGGATATGTTGCTGATATCGAGGATAATGGTTCCAAGGCAAAGGTGTTCATAATCTTCCACAATACACCGAGAAATGAATTCTACAGTCAGACAGCTAAGATATCATCATCTGAGCTCAGTGAAAAGGGAATTCAGTCAGGAACATTTGTTCCATGTGTTATGAAGCTGGATGAGGAATATCAGATTTACGGTTTCAAGAAACTGGCATAATAACCGGGTCAAAGACAGATTAATAATTTAGAAATGCTAAGAAGACAGTACTGCTCAGAGGATTGGGCAGTACTGTTTTTTTATTTAAACAAGCCTTAATAAAGTCTTAAAAATTTAATATTGACACACTGTATATAACTGTGTATACTGTGTATATCAACAAGAGAAAAACCTATACACAGGGAGGTTGAAGTTATGTCAGTATTTAAATGTGAGCATCTTACAAAGAAGCTTGATAAATATACATTAAAGGATATCAGTTTTGAGATTGAGCCGGGAACAATTCTTGGACTTATCGGTATTAACGGTTCAGGAAAGACCACTCTTCTGAGAAGTCTTCTTGGAAGCTATAGGCTGGATATATGCCCTGAGGATGCAGGAGATATATGGCTGGGAGACATGCATTTCATGAAGAACATGAGAGAGTATAAGGGAAGCTTGGCATACATCCTTCAGGACTGCCCATTCAATATGAATATGCGTACTTACGAGGTGGGTGAGAAATACGGATTCTACTATGAAGGTTTTGATCTGGATAAATACAAGAACCTTTTAAAGGAATACGAGATACCGAAGAAAAAAACACTTACCGAGTTATCTAAAGGACAGCTCCTCAGAGTACAGCTTGCTTTCGCAGAAAGCTATCCGGCAAAGCTCTATATCATGGATGAGCCGGCAGGTAATCTGGATGCAGAGTTCAGAGATTACTTCTACGATAAGGTAAGAGGCTTTGTTGAAGATGAGACAAGCTCAGTTATCATATCCAGTCATCTGGTCACAGAGCTGGAGCATATAGCAGATCAGCTGCTCTGGATAGGACGAGATGAGGATTCCGGTTACGAAAGATTCTTTGGAGGAATCGATGAGCTGAAGGATTCATACAGAATTATCTCAGTTGATAAGAACGCAGCAGTAAATATTCCAAGCGAAATGTTAAGAGGTTCAAGAATCAGAGAATCTCATAATGAATATATGCTTTATAAGGAAGATGGAAGATTTGAGGACAGCCTTCCGGCTGAAATGCTTGGCGAACTCAGATTTCCTGATATTCAGGAGATAATGTACTTCATAGAAAAGGAGAGTGCATGACAATGAGAAATTTTTCACATATTAAAGATTATTTCAGACAGGAAAGAATAGCATTTAGAGAAAGACCTATACTCTGGCTGCTCAGAATATTATTTGTAGCACTGATATTATATTCAGGATGTTCACAGTGGTGCTTCATGACAATAGCACAGGCATTTTCAATAGGTTTTACCTATTCGACTGAAGCAGAAAGAATCATTCCATTTACAGATACTGAGTTAAAGGCGAGAAGATTTACAAGAGTAAATATGGTATGGCTGAGGTACTTAATACTTGGACTTACAAGCTATGCACTGGGATTTATATTTAAAACTCCTTTTGTATTACCGGAAGTTATTCTTAAGAGACCATATATGTACATAGCATTCTTTATATTACAGATGACTTTTATATACTTTAACTTACTTGATCAGGTGATTGAAAAGAAGAAAGGCAAAGCATTTAAGTCTATGCCCAAAGCATTATATATAACCAATATGTTTTCAATGATAACATGCTTTGTATATGCGATTGAGGCAATGAAGTCACCTAACAGCGGTTTCTTCAATAATGTAGGTATAGAATGGATACATGTTGCGATTATGCTTGCAGCAGCACTTCTGCTGATAATCAACTGCTTCAGGATATACAAGAACTGGAAATTTTTAGACTTTGAATCAGACAAAGAGAAGATACAGCGGGCAAAAGGAGGTATGGCATGAATATAAACGTACAGACTAAAAGTGGCCTTCCTATATATGAACAGATAGAAAGACAGATTAAGGACATGATCGTTAGCGGCGTTCTTAAGGAGGGAGAAAGCCTTCCTTCCATCAGGACTCTGGCGGCGGATTCAAAGATCAGTGTAATTACTGTAAAGAGAGCTTATGAAGATCTTGAAAAAGAAGGAATGATATATTCGGTTCAGGGTAAGGGCTTCTATGTTGATAATCCTGATCTGCAATATATGAAGGAGAAGAAAACTCTCGGACTTGAGGAAAAACTGGCTGAATGGGTTGATGCAGCAAAGGTTTCGGGTATGACAAAGGATGAAGCAGTGGATATGCTGAGCATTCTCTGGGATTAAATAGGAAATGGATATTGAAGGGGACGGAATCATGATAGAGATAAAAAATATGGAATATAGATATGGAACCGGCGTGAAAAAGAGCGGGAAGTTTGAAGTAAAGGATGCATCACTTAAGCTGGAGAAGGGATATATATCCTGTCTTCTGGGAAAGAACGGAGCCGGTAAGACGACACTGCTTTCACTCATGTATGGAATGCTTAAGCCGCGTCACGGTGAGATTCTATGGGACGGAAATCCGGTAACAAAAAAGAATCTTGCTGACTACAGACAGAACGTTGCCTATGTTGGTGAAACCTGGTGTCTGTCAGGACTTACCGTGAATCATAACATAGAGATGCTTTCGGGACTGTATCCTTCATTTGATAAGACTTACTTCGACAGTCTTATGAAACTTGCAGGAATAGACAGAGTAAGAGATTCACTTTTTGGTTCACTTTCAAAGGGAGAAAAGGTGAAGGTAGAGATTGCATTTGCCCTTGCGAGAAGACCGAAGTATATAATCCTCGATGAGCCGCTGGCGAATATTGATCCGGTATTTAAGATAGATATACTGGACCTTCTTCAGAAGGGTGTATCTGATAATGAGATCGGAGTACTGCTGAGTACACATCTGCTGGATGAAATATCAGACATGGTGGATTATATAAATGTTATGGAAGACGGACGGATTATTACCAGCGGAACAAGATTTGAGGTTCTGGGTGAAGACGGAGACGCGCAGCTGAGAGATATTTTCAGACATTAATGGGGAATCTGAAAGGATAGAATTATGGATAAGATGATAATTGAAAACTTTAGAAAATATATGGGAAAAAGCAACAGGCAGATGTTCGGCTGGATATTTACCTGGATAACTTCAGTTCTTATGTTCTGTGTAACCACTAAGTCTGAATCTGTGACACTTGAAAAGCTGGATGGTTTCAATACTGCCATTGCAGTTATGCTCCTTTTAATAGCTGTAAATATGTATATAGATAAATACAGTAAGTTTTATGGCTCAAAGGACATGGATAGAACTGAAGATCTGGCACTTCTTCGTAATGAGACTGTTACTGATATTATGAAGAGCAATAGCTTCAATATGGGACTGTACTTCAAGGCACTTTATATAAAGCTGGTTCCTATTCAGATTGTATCAGCAGTGCTTCTAGGTGTGGCAGGTGCATTTAAGGTGTTCCCAATGACTCATGCCTTAATCTTTGTGGGAGTTATGTTGGCAGCTCCGGGACTTATGGTTCTGATGAGATATTTTGTGGCTGATTATGAGCTTGATCATAGTTTTGGACTTGGAAGAAAAGTTGTGTATGGACTTTTCAATGGTATATATAGTTTTGCCCGTATATTCGTAGTAGGTGTTTCTTTCATCATGCTGGGAACTACTGCCCTTGCATTATTCAGTTCCAATACTGTTATGATGGGTATAGATGATAGTGTTCCTGTAAGCTTTACTTCAAATACAGGTATATACTTGATCATTATGTTTGTTGCAGCCATTTTACTCTGCCTCTTTCTTACAGATACGGACAAGGAACTTCTTGTATCATCATGGGTTAAGGTGAGAAATGTGCTGATGATAGTTTCGATAGCAACATTAATCGTAACTGCCGCTATATATACATATGTTTATAAAAACAACAATGTAATGCTGACAGAGAATACAATTACAGTAAATAATTACGGAACAAAGACAGAGTATACTCTAGATGATATTGAGTCCTACAGAGTTTACTACAAGCAGGGTGACGACGCTATGGATATGGAGGTTACATTTAAGGATGGACATATTGAAACTCTCTTTAAGGGAAATAGCGACAGTACAGATGCATGGAGCGATAAGTACCTCAGCGATTACCATTATGCATATGACATTATGTGCCAGCTCGCTGACAGAGGTATTGTAGGTACGATCGATGACAAAGATAAGATTGAAAAGACAGTAAGCGGATATGATAAGAGAATATATGAGGCATATCATGATATGCTCAGAGTAGTTTCTGAATAGTTTCTGAATAGGTGGATTCACGATAGAGAATCTTGCAATCAGTCTATGAACGGCAGGTGCTTTTGGATGGTTTGGCACCTGCCGTTTTTGCATGATATTTTGACTGTTTTTGCTATTTAGTTTCCGTTAAATATATGGTAAGATTAATCTTGGTTTGTGGCGAAATATGTCAGGTTTACATAGTTCTGTGGCATGATTAGTCCTAGGAGTTATGTCTGTGACGTCAGAACTGTATATTGGGGTAAGGAGCAGCCGGAATGGAAAAGCAGAAGAAAAGTAAAAAGAAAAAAAGCAAGGCAGTGAAGTGGATAATAATACTTGTCGTCCTTGTTGCAGTTATCGGATGTGGAGTAGGTGCATGTATGCATTTTATAACAGATGCTGTTCAGGTACCTCAGGCACCGGTGTCGGCACAGGAGTACGTACTTCACGATATGTCAGACTATGTAACTACAGAAGGAGTTGTAGTAAGCAAGAATATTGATGTGGTTACAACAACGCTTCCTTATCCGATAAAGACCGTTGAGGTTGAACTGGGAGACAGTGTCAAGAAGGGTGATGTACTCTGTGAGATTGATACCACAGAGATAGATAAGAATATCAGCAAGCTTGAGGAGCAGGCTTCTGATTCAGACAGACTTCAGGCTAAGCAGCTGGAAATGTCTAACCATGCACTCCAGAATGCCGGCAGATCTCAGAATGCGGCCATAGCTTCAGCTGCAAAGGCCGTTGAGAACGCAAGACGTGCATATACAAATGCTGCTAAGGGAAGAGATGCACTTGAATCAGTGTATGACCTGGCACTGGAGGAGTATAAGAAACAGGAAGAGATATATAAGGCACTTAAGGCTGAGCTGGAGGCTGAAGGTGTAACAACAGCATCGCTGACAGATGCGATGAAGACAGAACAGACTGCGCTGGAAGTTGAAGTGATGAAGGCGAAGGAAGATCTGGAAGAGCTTGGAAATACAGTTGCGGAGTATGCATCTGATATAGCATCAATTGATCAGATGAAAACAGCATATGACACAGCAGTTGATAATTATAATGAGCTTGTGGCATCCAGTGGCGAGGGCCTTCAGAATGCCCGTGACCAGCTGGAACTTCAGAAGATTCAGGCAGGCGGATATTCAGAGATGGCGGCCCTGCTTGCTGCAGCATATGAAGAAAGAGGGAACAGCATTATCCGTGCAGAACAGGATGGATTGGTTACAGATATCAAGGCTATAGAAGGAATGCCTGTGCAGGGAAATATCATGCAGCTCGAAGATGATAAGAACCTTCGTGTAGAAGTTTCCATTAAGGAAATGGATATACTTAAGATCCAGGAAGGCCAGGAGGTCAGGATATCTTCTGATACCATAGATTCTATTGGAGCAAAGGGCGTTGTATCAAAGGTATATAGATTTAAGGCCAATGAAGAAGCAGCATCCGGCGGAGTAGGAAGATATGCGGCAGTGGCTGATGCAAATGGTTCAGTGGGTTATAGAGCTGTTATAGATGTTACAGAGAATAACGGCCTTATGCTTGGAATGACAGCAAAGGTTGAGATTGTAGTAGATGAAATCGGCGACAGATTATCTGTTCCATATACAAGTATAATAGATGAGGGAAGCGAGAAGTACGTTTATGTTGCAAAGCCTGCAGCAGAACCGGGCAGTTATACTGCAGTAAAGACACCGGTAGAAATCGGAGAAAACGGGGTTTACTATACAGAGATCGTTTCAGGACTTGAACAGAGAGATATAGTAATAACTTATCCGGAGGAAGTTGTCGAAGGTACCCCGATAACCGTTATTGTTAAGAAGAACAGGGATGAATCCGATAACGACGAAGCTGAAGACGAGTAAAGAACCTAAGGTTACGAGGCAGACCATGAACGTAATAGATATGCGAAATATTAATAAGAGTTATTACGAGGGCCAGGAAAATGAGCTCCAGATTCTTTATGATGTCTGTATGACTGTAGCGGAGGGAGAGTTTGTGGCACTGGTCGGAGAGTCAGGTTCCGGAAAGAGTACCATGATGAATATAATGGGAGCTCTCGACAGACCGTCATCCGGAGAGTATTTCTTTAACGGCAGTGACATCTCAACTCTTGATGATGAAGAACTCAGTGAGATAAGGAATAACGAGATCGGCTTTGTATTTCAGAACTCCTGTATGATCCCTCGAATTACAGCTCTTGAAAATGTAGAGGTTCCGCTTATGTACGGCGGAGTCTCCCGTAAAAAGAGGAGAGAGAGAGCAATGGAACTTCTGGAAATGATGGGTATGTCGGAACGCTGGGATCACATGTCCAACGAGCTTTCCGGAGGACAGAATCAGAGAGTTGCCATAGCAAGGGCACTGGCCTGTGATCCTTCGATCATTCTTGCAGATGAGCCTACAGGTGCGCTGGATTCGAAAACCGGACATCTCATAATGGATATCTTTCATAAGCTGCACAGAGAGCAGGGAAAGACCATTGTACTCATTACTCACAGTAAGGAGCTGGCAGCTGAGACGGAAAGGATAATAACCATCAGCGATGGCCGTATCATTTCCGATAGGGATAACAAGGCGAATTCGAATTCTGCCGGGACAGCGGTGTTTGCTGGTGGAACTGAACCTGCCGGTACAGAGGCGTTTGTAGGAGGTGCGGAGCATGAACTTTAGAGAAAATCTGCGTCTGGCCTTCTCCTGTGTAAAGTCCAACAAGATGCGTTCCATCCTTACCATGCTTGGTATTATAATCGGAATCAGTGCGGTTATTACAATATCGACTATCGGTACTTCGCTTAAGCAGTCCATCGCAAAGTCTATCAATGACCTAGCAGGTGTAAATACTCTGTATGCATACATTTCATATAATGGTGATTATGATGATTATGATTACTCCACCATACCGGGAGTAACTCTTGATATGCTGGATGAGTATTATGAAGAATTTAAAGATGATATAAATGAGGTTTCTGCTGAGGGTTATCTGGGCGATGGCACCTATGATAACGGAAGGATGGAAGTTAAGTATAATGTTATAGGCGAGACCGGCGGTGTGGTTAAGACCTATGGTGCAGATATCATACAGGGAAGAGATATCAATATCGACGACAGTCATGATGGTAGATGCGTTGCTGTTGTATCAGACCTTTTTGTAAAGTATGCGCTGGAGGGCAGAAACCCTATAGGTGAAGAAATAACCCTTAACATGGGTTATGGACTGAAGCTGGATGTATATATCATCGGTGTTTATGAATATAATGCAACAAAGATGGGCTCAATGAGTGACAGAGCTAAAGCTGAAAAGGATATACAGACAACCATCTATATTCCGATAAGCTATGTGTATGAAACTGCAGGCGTTGGCAGAAGCGAGCGTGAAATATATTACTTTAATATTATCTCAAAGTCGGATGTGGATCCTGATAAGATCATTGAAGAGACACAGGCCTGGTTCGACGCCAATCTGATTGAAGCGGGTTCGGGCTGGTGCATGGAAGTCGAATCTCTGGAGAAGCAGCTTACACAGATTACGCAGATGCTGAATGTAATAACGATTGCCATATCAGTTATAGCCGCTATATCGCTTATTGTTGGCGGTATCGGTGTTATGAATATCATGCTGGTAAGTGTAGTGGAAAGAACCAAGGAAAT
>JAEEGL015455076.1_pt1 | contig 33184 bp, 38 predicted proteins | sample 9134231 | NCBI WGS metagenome assembly JAEEGL01 (sample SAMN16246548, study PRJNA631951) | gut metagenome | biome: gut microbiome; feature: rumen; material: fiber-attached | host: Bos | place: Iran: Karaj | collected 2018-10 | reverse complement strand
GGGAAACATTGTTTCCGGTGTTGATTTAGGAAAAAGATTAAATATTGAACTTTTCGCCCTAACAACTCCACTTATCACTGATGCAAATGGTGTAAAATTTGGAAAATCTATGGGTAATGCAGTTTGGCTTAACGAAAACAGACTTTCTTCATACGATTACTATCAATTCTGGCGCAATATTGACGATCGCGATGTTGAAAAACTTTTAAAAATCTTTACCGATTTACCAATTGACGAGATTAAAAAATTAAGCAAGCTTCAAGGTTCTGAAATCAATGAAGCAAAGAAAATCTTGGCATTCGAAGCAACAAAACTTTGCCGTGGTGAAGAAGAAGCTAAAAAGGCCGAAGCAACAGCCAAGGAAACCTTTGAAAACGGTGGTATGGGACAGGATTTACCAACATTTGATATGCCATCCGACCAAAACATTATTGATGCCCTTATTTTAACAGGACTTTGTAAATCAAAAAGTGATGCTCGCCGTATGATTACTGCTGGTGCAATTTCTGTTAATGGTGAAAAAATCGCTGATGATAAATTTACCATTATGACAGCCATGGCAAAAGATGGTAAAATCTTACTTTCCAGCGGGAAAAAGAATAAATCTGTGCTAAAGGTTAAATAAAGAATAAAAACCTATTAAAAAAATCTTCCTACCTATTGAAAAATAGGATATGCTTTCCTATATAAAAAGGTATAAATAAAAAAATGGAGGCATATTATGAATTTTAAACCATTATTTAACAATATTCTTGTCGAAAGAATGGAAGAAGAAACCACCACAAAGGGTGGAATTATTATCCCAGATACTGCAAAGGAAAAACCATCACGTGGTCGTGTATTGGCTGTTGGTGATGGCACAACTTTTGAAAACGGAAATACTATCCCAATGCGAGTTCAAGTTGGCGATATTGTCCTTTTCTCAAAATGGGGTGGAACAGAAATTAAACTTGATGGTAAAGACAGACTTATTATGAAAGAAACTGACGTTCTTGGAATTATAAATGAATAGGAGATAAAAATGACAACAAAAATTATTCAATTTGGAGAAGATGCTCGTAATAAAATGAAGGCTGGTGTTGATACACTTGCCAATGCGGTAAAGGTAACACTTGGACCAAAGGGTCGCAATGTAATGATTGACAAATCATATGGTGCACCAAAGATTACAAAGGATGGCGTCACCGTTGCAAAGGAAACAACCGACTTAAAAGATCCATTTGAAAATATGGGAGCAAAGGCAGTAAAGGAAGTTGCTTCAAAGGCTGCAACCGATGCTGGTGATGGAACAACAACTGCTACTGTTTTAACACAATCTATTTTCAGTGAAGGTGTAAAGATGGTTGCTGCTGGTATGAATCCAATGGATTTAAAACGTGGTATTGATAAGGCTGTTGATACAGTAGTTGCTGATTTGGCAAAACGTTCTAAAAAAATCTCAAAAGATGAAGAAATTGCACAAATTGCAACAATCTCAGCAAATGGCGATAGGGAAATTGGTGAAAAAATCGCATCTGCAATGGAAAAGGTTGGCAAGGAAGGCGTTATTACTGTTGAAGAGGCAAAAGGTATGGAAACCGAAGTTGAAATTGTAGAAGGTATGCAGTTCGACCGTGGATATCTTTCCCCATACTTCATCACAAATGCAGAAAAGATGATATGTGAATATGACAATCCTGCTATACTTTTAACAGAAGGTAAGATTTCAAATCTTCAACCAATACTTCCAATTCTTGAAAATGCCGCTCAAAGTTCACGCCCATTACTTATCGTTGCCGAAGATGTAGAAGGTGAAGCATTGGCAACATTGGTTGTAAACAGACTTCGTGCAGGACTTAAAATTGTTGCTGTAAAGGCACCTGGCTTTGGTGATAGAAGAAAGGAAATGTTAAAGGATATTGCTGTTCTTACTGGGGCAACAGTTGTATCCGAAGATTTAGGTATGAAACTTGAAAATGTGACACCTGACTTCCTTGGCACTGCAAAGAAAATTGTTATTGATAAGGAAAACACAACAATTGTTGATGGTGCTGGTGATAAAACTGAAATAGAAGGAAGATGTGCTGAAATTCGTGCATCAATTGAAAACGCAACATCCGAATATGATAAGGAAAAATTACAGGAAAGACTTGCAAGATTGGCTGGCGGTGTTGCTGTTATAAAAATTGGTGGCTCATCAGAAATAGAAGTAAAAGAGAAAAAAGACCGTGTTGATGATGCTTTGGCTGCTACTCGTGCTGCTGTCGAAGAAGGTATTGTCGCAGGTGGTGGTATCACTTTGCTTCGTGCACAATCAATTCTTGATAACATAAAAACAGATAACGAAGATCAAAAGGCTGGTGTAAACATCATTAAAAAAGCATTATCAGCTCCTATCCGTCAAATCTGTGCAAATGCAGGTGTTGATGGTGCCGTAGTTGTTGGTAAGATTTTGGAAAATGAAAACCAAAACTTTGGCTATAACGCACAAAATGGTGAATACGTTGATATGTTAAAGGCTGGTATCATTGACCCTGCAAAGGTTGTTCGTTGTGCCCTCCAAGATGCAAGTTCTGTCTCCGGACTTCTTCTTACAACCGAAGCGATGATTGCCGAAGCACCAGAAAAAGAAGGTTGCGGTTGTCACCATGATATGGCAGGAATGTCTGCTGGTGGAATGGGTGGCTTCTAAAATTTACCCTCCGTATAAAAAAAATCCCCGATTTTTGGTCGGGGATTTATTTTTTTAACAGAAAATTATCTACCACTATTTTGTTTTTCAGCAAGCTTTAGCCATTTTGAAAGATTTTCCCTACAAAATTTCAAAGTTCTTGAATGTTTAAATCTTTCTGCATCAGTTTTTGCATTTTCCAAATTATCAAGCAAAATTTTTTCCTGTGTTCTGAAATGTTTAATTTGTGCAACACAATTCAAATTTGCCAATTCTTGATTTCTATTTTCTTCATGTCTTTCCCTACGAATATCATCATTTTGTTCGTATCTAGTTCTGTCTTCAACACTAGGAGTATAGTAAGTCATTTTTAATTCTTTCTTTTGTTTTTTGATAATATAAACACACAAAACTATTTTGTCAATACTTTTTTTTAAACAATAAAAAAGCCCCTAAAAAAAGAGGCCTTTATTTTTTAATACATAGATGAAAGAACATTTCTGTAATGTTTAATATCCTTGATCACCTTTCCAGTTCCAAGCGCAACACAAAGAAGTGGATTATCAGCAATAGAAACAGGAAGACCTGTTGCATGTCTTATTGCGAAATCCAAATTTCTTAAGAATGCACCACCACCTGTTAAAACAATACCCTTGTCCACAATATCAGATGCAAGTTCAGGTGCAGTATTTTCAAGTGCAGTTTTTACTGCCTCAATAATTTCACGAACTGGTTCTGATAATGCCTCTGCAATTTGTGCTTCGTTAAGTGTAAGTTCACGAGGAATACCATTCATCAAATCGCGACCCTTAATTTCAATACAACGACCACCTTCATCATTATCAGGAACGGCACAACCTATTTCCTTTTTAATAATTTCGGCTGATCTTTCACCAATAAGAAGGTTATGATTTCTTCGAACATAATTGATAATAGCTTCATCCATCTTATCACCAGCAACACGAACAGACCTTGCATAAACAACACCGCCAAGTGAAAGCACTGCAACTTCTGTTGTTCCACCACCAATATCAACAACCATACTTCCAGTAGGTTCACCAATAGGAAGCCCAGCACCAATAGCAGCAGCAACAGGTTCTTCAATAAGATAAACTTTTCTTGCACCACAAACTTCTGCTGATTCTTGAATTGCCCTTCTTTCAACAGCAGTAGAACCAGAAGGAACACAAATTACAACCTGTGGAAAAGTAAAAGCCTTTCTATTCAAAACCTTTTGAATAAAATATTTAATCATAGCTTCTGCCACTTCGAAATCAGCGATAACACCATCCTTCAAAGGACGAATAGCCTGTATATTACCAGGAGTTCTTCCAAGCATTTTTTTAGCTTCTTCGCCAACTGCTAAAATTTCTTTTCTTCCTTTTTCTTCCTCGCTTATTGCGACAACGGAAGGTTCATTAAGCACAACACCCTTATCATTCATATAGATAAGAGTATTTGCGGTTCCAAGATCTATACCAAGATCTGATGAAAAAAGTCCTGTAAGTGATGAAAACATAAATATTCTCCATAAAAATTTTTTGATTTTCTTTAAATTTAATACAAATATAAAATATAAGTTTGAAAACTACAAGGAAAAGTTAAAAAAAAATTAAAAATTCTTTACTTTACAAAATTTTTTAAGATAGCAACTGTCACAATCTGGATTTTTGGCCTTACAAACATATCGTCCAAAAAGCACCAGATAATTGGAAATAAAAGGTTTGTATTTTTCCGGAATTATCCTTTCCAACTCCATTTCAACTTTTTCCGGAGTATCAAATTCTTCGCCCATAAGGCCCAATCTTTTTACAAGTCTTAAGACATGTGTATCCACACCAATAGTAGGCGTTCCATAAAGTTCATTCAAAATAACATTTGCTGATTTTCGACCAATTCCCGAAAGCATCATAAGTTCATCACGTGTTTTTGGAAGTTTTCCATTAAATTTTTCAAGCAAAGTTTCACTTAACTCAATAATATGTTTCGCCTTTGAATTAAAAAGACCAATAGTTCGAATATACTTTTTAACTTCATCCAAACCAAGTGTAAGCATAGCTTTAGGATTATCTGCTATTTCAAAAAGTTCTTTTGTCGCAATATTAACTGATTTATCCGTTGCCTGTGCCGAAAGCAAAACCGCAACCGCAAAAGTATAAGGATTTTTATAATTAAGTTCTGATTTTTTCCTTCCGATTTTTTCATCAAAAATCTTTAACATTTCCAAAAGTTTTGCTTTTGAAATCATTTAAAAAATTTCCTCTAACTTATTAGTAATGCGTTGCATTTCATCCTTCACAGCCTGTATCTGATTCTGAACCTTAATTACCTCGTCCCCTGATACAGAAAACACCTTTAAATTAAGTTCTTTAAGTTCATTATTCAGATTTTCCAAATCAAACCTTAGGATTTTTTCATCCAAAATTTTTGATGCATCATCTGGTCGTTTTATCAAAGATTCAAGTTCGAACTTCAACAAAACCTGCGGATTATACCCCTTGTCATTCAAAAATTTAAGTATTGTTTCCCTGGTATGAGGATTAACCGAAACTTCACTTATCACATCATTAAATATTTTCTTATACACAGGATGTGAAAGTTCTATTTTCTTACCACTTTCTAAAAACTTTGAAAACAAAATCGGATAAGCAATAGAGAAAGCCAAAATCATTTTTTCGTTTGAATTTTCAGGATTTGCCTTTGGAATTACAACCCTTTTTTCATTAGTAATTTTAAAAAATTGTTTTTTCATCCTTTTTGAAAATTCATCCAAGTAAAATTTTCTAATACTTTCACTTTTTATCCTTAAAAATTCCCTTTTGATATCAGCATCTAATCCAGCCCTTTGCTCTGGTGTTTTTACCTCACGTTCCGAAGTAAAATACATCCACAAAATATCGGAAAGAGAAATACATTTTGTATCAAGCATTTCCTGAAATTTATCATGACCAAAAGCATGCAAAAATTCATCTGGATCCTTTGCTCCTTCAATCAAACAAAACCTTAATGAATATCCCGGTTTAAGTATAGGAAGCACCCTTAACGCCGCTCTGATTCCAGCCTTACGACCAGCGGTATCAGAATCAAAACAAAGTATTGGTTCCGGAGCCATCTTCCATAAAAGCTCTATTTGTGCTTCTGTAATAGCAGTTCCAAGTGGCGCCACCGCAGTTTTAAAACCAAACTGATGAAGTGAAATTGTATCCATATAACCTTCAGTAGCAATGATTTGTTTCTTCTCTATTACATCCGCCCTTGCCTGTGCCAATCCGTAAAGATTTTTACCCTTTGAAAAAATCAAGCTTTCAGGTGAGTTAAGATATTTTGGAAGATTATCATCCTTCACCATAATTCGTCCACCAAATGCTATAATTCTTCCCCTTGAATCAGTTATGGGGAACAAAACCCTTTCCCTAAAATAATCATAAGGAGTATGTGACCTTTCACTCATTCTTACAAGACCAGCATCCAACAAAAGTTTTAAAGGGACATTTTTCGATTTAAAATACTGAATAAGTTTATTTCCATTTGGAGCATAGCAAAGATGAAAATTTGCAATCATTTCATCGGAAAGTTGTCTTGATTTAAGATAATCTAAACCAACCTTTCCCTCTTCGGTATAAAGTTGTTCTTTATAAAAATCAGCAGCCATTTTTAAAACTTCATAAAGTTCATGACTTTCTTTATCTCTTTTTCGTTGATCAGCTGTGGTCGCAGGTATAGGAATTCCCGCATCTTGACAAAGTTTTTCTATTGCCTCAATAAATGACATATGTTGTGTTTGCATAATAAAGGTTATTACATCACCATGTGCACCACAACCAAAACAATGGTAAAAATTTTTTTCCTCACTCACAGAAAACGATGCTGTCTTTTCCTTATGAAACGGACAACATCCCCAATTTTCCTTACCTTTTCTGGTAAGCGGAACATATCTTGAAATAACATCAACAATAGAAATTCTGTCCCTTACACTTTCAATAAACGCTTTATCAAATGCCATTTTAATCCTCTTATCAAAAAGCATATATGATTCTTTTTAAAATTGCAAAATAAAAAAGCTCTTATATAAAGAGCCTTTTTATTTATACATTTCCGTAAATTTTACTTTATATTAACAACTGGGACAGATTGTCTTTCCTGCATTTTTGAAAAATGATGTTTAAAGCCAATCTTTGGATTCTTATTTGAAATATACATCGCACCACTATTTGAAAAATGAATTGTCATAATAAAAAGTGCAAATATAGAAAATATTACATTGGAAATACCCTTTTCACCCTTTAAACAATAAGTAGTTGCAATATAAATTAAAAACACAATATACAAATCAATCAACAAACTAAATAAAAACAAAATCCAATATGAAAATGCAATATGATATGCAACATATGAAAGTGGATACATAAAAATACATGATGCTACAGCCTTAAGTGAAGTTTCAAAATTCATCTCTCCCTTTGCAAGATAAGAGAAAAATAACATAACTCCTGATAAGGCAAATGTGATAAGCATTGCATAAATCGGCATTAAAATCAAGGCAGATATAGTTCCAAGCAAAGTAATATTTGCAATATTAAATAAAATTTTAATACCCGCAGTAAGTAATCCATACATCAAAACCTTTACAATAGCATTTTCGTAATTACCATCTGCTGTTATTGATGTAAAATATTTAACAGGATGCAAAAGTGTATAGAAAGCATCTGTTATAAATTTACTTAAATTAATTTTTTTCACTTGTTTTTCAGCTGATTTAAAATAATTTTCAACTGATGACTTTGAATTTTTAACAGCCTTCACACCAGATTTAACTTTTTTTTCTACTTCTTTAACAATTTTAGAAGCATTTTTAACATTTTTCTTTGATAATTTTTTAACTGCCATTTTCTTCTCCCTATTTTTATTGTTCAACAAAAAGAGTATAAGTTATATTACAAAAAAAATCTACAAAAATAAATTCATAATTGAAAAAAAAATAAAAATAAACTACACTTTTCTTACATAAACAAGTTTAAATAGGTTTAAAATGATAAAAGTAGCAATCATCGGTCGTCCTAATGTAGGGAAATCTACACTATTCAATCGCCTTACAAAAAGAAATATTGCAATAGTCCATGACAGCAGTGGCACTACTCGTGATATAAAAGAGTATATTGTAAAGGCATATGATGGTTTTGAATTTGCACTTCTTGATACCGCAGGTTTGGAACGTGCCCCTGATGGAAGTATTGCAAATCGTATGACAAACAAAACATTGGATGCAATTGAACAGGCTGATATAATATTTTTTGTCATTGATGGAAAAACTTCTGTATTACCAGAAGATATTGACTTTGCTCACACAGTAAAAAAATACAACAAGGATGTCATCTTGGTTGTAAATAAATCCGAAAATATGAATAACTTCAAAAATAACCTTGGTGATTTTTACAAACTTGGTTTTGGGGATCCGCTTCCCATCTCTGCTGAACATGGTCAAGGTATGATAAACCTTATTGACAGACTTAAATCAGAAATTACAAAAATTACTCCACAAACACCAGACGAAGATGATGCCTTGGATGATGATGAATTAAAGGATATTATTGAAATAGCAGAAGAATCTGCCGAAGATGAAATTGAAGAAGAAGAAAAAGATTTCCGTGTTCGTATTGCAATTATTGGTCGCCCAAATGTTGGAAAATCGACGCTTGTAAACTCACTTCTTGGTGAAGACAGAATGCTTACCGGAAACGAAGCTGGTCTTACCCGTGATGCAATTGACACTGATTTCACATACCGTGGACGTGATGTAAAACTTATTGATACTGCTGGTTTAAGAAAGAAAAATAAAGTATTCGAAGAATTAGAAAGGTTATCTACCGCACGTTCAATTGAAACAATTAAAAACTCGGATGTTTGCATAATAGTTGTCGATGCCGAACTTGGCCTTGATAAACAAGATTTAACTATCGCAAGTTATGCTGTATCCGAAGGAAAGGGTTTAATAATAGTATTAAATAAATGGGATTTAATCAAAAATAAAAAAGAAAAACTTGAAGAAGTAAAGGACAAGCTTGAAATTTCTTTTTCACAGGTCAAAGAAATTCCTGTCGTTTGCATATCCGCCCTTAAATCACGTGGTATAAACGAAATGATGAAAGAAGCATTCGAAATTTACGATTTAAGCAAACAAAGAATCACTACTGGAAGATTAAACAAATGGTTGGACAGGGTTGTATCACTTAACCCACCACCACTTTCAAGACTTAAACGTCCTATGAGCATAAAATATATTACACAAAGTGCAACCCGTCCACCTACATTTACAATGTTTGTTGGTGGTGCATCAGAAATTCCTGAAAACTATAAACGCTATTTGATAAACTCGCTTGGCGAAACTTTTGGCTTTAATAAAATTGTTATAAGACTTAAAACAAAAACATCAAAAAACCCATACAAGGATAAAAAATAATGAAAAAGATTTTAAAAAATTCTATCACAATAATTGGAATATTTGTTTTGTTTGATTTCTTAACAAAGCTTTTGGTTCTTGCACAAACACCATTTCCAATATCGCTTTTTGGATATTACAAAAAACTTTATCCAACATACTATCCAATATCCGAACCTCTTTCATTTTTTAATATAATTTTAGTATGGAATAACGGCGTAAGTTTTTCAATGTTTTCAAACAACACTCTTATTGGAAGATTTTTGTTAATTGCCCTTTCTGTTATCATAACGACATATGTCGCACTGTATTTGAAAAAAGAGCAAAACAAACTTAACAGATTCGCATTGATTTTAATTATCGCTGGCGCCATAGGTAATATATTAGACAGATTACGTTATGGTGCAGTAATTGATTTTCTTGATTTTTATATTGGTAAATATCATTGGCCAGCATTCAACCTTGCCGACATATACATATGCGTTGGTGTAGGTCTGATAATCCTAAATTCGATAATATCAAAAAAGAAATAAAAAAAATCTCCTACAACTTGTGCAGGAGATTTAATTTTTAAATACTTATAACTTATTTGTTAACAGCATCTTTCAAAGTTTTACCAGCTTTGAATTTTGGTTGAATAGAAGCTGGAATCTTTATTTCAGCACCTGTTCTTGGGTTATGACCCTTTGTAGCTTTTCTCTTTGAAACTGAGAAAGTACCAAAACCGATAAGCTTTACTTCTTCTTTTTTCTTTAATGCTTTTGTAACAACATTGATGAAAGCATCAACAACTTCAGCTGTTTTTACTTTTGAAAGATCTGTTGCTTCTGCAATTGCATTGATGATATCATTTTTATTCATAGTATATCTCCTTTTTTTATTTATACCTTTTCTTATGCATTGATTTTCAACACATACCTTGATTCTAACTATTAAAAATCAAGGAAGTCAACAAAAAAAGCTCAAAATTCTTTAAAAAAGCCTTATTTTTTCAAAAAAACTGCTATTTTTAACCAAAAATTACAGGTTTGTCGCTAATTTTAAGCGATTTTATATGCAAAATAATAAAGATTCTCTAATACAAACCGTTATATACTTTTGAATCTTTTCTTTTCATTTCACCAGAAACTTGTAAGAAATATCTTGAATCATATAATGCGGCACCATCATCATCAGCAGAACATTTATAATAAGCATCTTTTGTATTTTTATCTCTACAATCGACATAAACACCATTACTCATCACATCTTCCAATGTCACACGATTAGTTGCCAAATCAAGAAGAAGTTCTGCAAATGCAAGAATTATAACACCTATAATCAACATTGCGATATGCATCCACTTCATTTCCCCTTCATAAGAAGCCTTTACAAAAATCCATAAAAGCATAAACACAGCCCCTATATATATAAGGCGTCTGAATTGAAGGAAAAGTTTTTCAGCCCTTTGCACAAATTTTTTCCATGGGCCCAAATCACTTTCACCAAAATGCAAATCCTTAACAGAACAAAAAGCCTCTAAATTTTCAGACTTTTTTGGTGTATTTTTCATAACCCCTGGACAATTATTTTTTATCCTTTTCACCATATCCTTAGTAAAACGAAAAGTTTGAACATTATTTGATCTTTTTGCAACAGTTCTCTTTGTTGCAAAAACAGGACTACTTAAAAATAAAGTTAAAACCAAAAATAAAACAAATTTTTTCATTTTACATCTCCTATGCAAAATATTTTATCACAAAAAAAGCTTTAATGCAATTATTTATTATCCAATAAAAATACATCTTCTTCGGATTTAACACCAATAGTTTTATTAGTTTTTGCCCCCATTTCTTTCATCTTTTCAGCAATAGATAAAGCATTTCCTTTTCCCGAAGAAAGTTGTCCGAATGCCAAACTATAAGATTCTTTTGCCCTATCGATATTTTTTTCAATATCCTTCATATTTCCAACGAAACCTTCTAATTTATCATAAAGTTTTCCTGCTTCCTCAGCAATCCTGCTTGCATTTTTATTTTGATTTTCAATATTCCACATATTTTTTATAGTTCTAAGCACAGGCAAAATAGAAGAAGGTGTTGCAATTGCCACATTATTTTTATATGCATCTTCATATACAGAGCTGTCATACTTAAGCACTTCCATATAGGCTGGTTCGTTTGGAATAAACATAAACACAAAATCCAACCCCTTATCTTTCAAAAGTTTTTCATATTCTTTTTTTGTAAGCTCCTTAATATGATCTCTGACAGAAGCGATATGATCCTTTAAATACTTTTTCTTTAACTCTTTATCTTCTGCCTTTACATAATCAATAAAATTAGTAATAGACACTTTTGAATCAATAATAACCTTCCTTCCATCCGGTAAATTAACAATACAATCAGGACGAAGATTTCTGTTTTTATCTTCATCCTTAAAATTAACTTGCATAGTATAATCCACGCCTTCAATGAACCCTGCCATATCAAGAATATTTTTAAGTTGGTTTTCACCCCAATCGCCCTGAATTTTTGAATTTCCCTTAAGGGCTTTCACTAAATCATCAGCATTTTTTGAAAGTGTTGCATTCATATTTTGCAAATCTTCCAAATGCTTTTTCAAATATCCCTTATCAACATTATTTTCAGCATTAGTTTTTTCAATCAAACTTTTAAAATCACCAATTTGTGTTTTAAAAGGATTAAGTATATTTTCAAGATTATCTTTTTGTTCTTTTTTTAAATCTTCTTGTTGAGTTTTAAGAACCTTATTTGAAATATTTTCAAATCTTTCTTCCATAGTTTTTTGTATCATCGTAAGATGTTCCGAAGATTTTTCTTTTTCCGAATTATACATCCACTCAAATTTATTTTTTTCCACCAATAATTTATTAAAATCCGAAAGCAATTTTTGTTTTTCATTTAAAACTTTAATCATATAAGTAATTAAACCTGTAATTATTGTAATAAAAACAATTAAAACTATTGTCATTTTTATTTTTATCTCCTATACTTCTTAACATAAAACATAATATAACAATAATTATCAAAAAGAAAGACTAAAGTGGAAATCGATAAAAATTTAATACTAGTAATAGAGCCAGATCCTATACTTCATCAAATCTCTGAAAAAATAAAGGATGTAACACCTGAACTTAATACCATCTTGGATAAAATGTGCAAGATAATGGAACAATTTGATGGTATCGGACTTGCCGCACCTCAGGTAGGTATTTTAAAAAGAATGATTGTGATTGATGCTGAAACAATTGCAAGGGAAGAAAAACTTCCACTTCCACAAAAAAAATATATAAAGATAATCAATCCAGAAATAATAAGTGTATCAAAGGAAACTTGTATAAAAGAAGAAGGCTGTCTTTCCCTTCCTACTATATATTATACAGTCGAACGCCCCGAAAAAATCAGTATAAAATATTTTGATGAATCTGGTAAGGAATTAAATCTTGATGCTGGCGGACTTTTGGCACGTTGTATTGAACATGAAATAGATCATCTTAATGGAAAGATTTTTACTGATTATGTAAGTCCATTAAAAAGAAAACTTGCAATTACAAAATTAAAAAAGATGAAACCCAAAAAATAAAGGTTTAATATGAGTAATACATTAACAGTAAATGCCAATAAAAAAGAAAATTTTTCAGGTAAAGAAAAGTTTGATATAGTATTTATGGGAACACCAGATTTTGCTGTTCCTGCACTTAAAAATCTTATAAAAAGGCATAACGTTGTTGCTGTATATACAAAGGCGCCAAAACCTGTTGGTCGTAAAATGATTCTTACAAAATCACCAATCCAAGTTGTTGCCGAAGAAAACAATATTCCTGTTCACACCCCTGCTAATTTCAGGGAAATTCTTGAAATAACAAAACTTCAAATGTATCACCCTGATATAATTGTTGTATGCGCATATGGTGTAATTTTACCAGAACGTGTTCTTGATATTCCAAACATAAGTTGTATAAATATCCATGCATCACTTTTACCAAAACATCGTGGGGCAAATCCTATCCAAAGATCAATTATGGAAGGTGATAAAACAACTGGTATTACAATAATGAATATGGATAAAGGTGTTGATACTGGTAATATGCTTTTAAAGGATGCTATGCCTATTTCTGAGGATATAACCTATGGTGAACTTGAAAATGCATTAAGTATTATGGGTGGAAATCTTATTATCGAATATCTTGATAAAATAAATGAAATTCTTCCACAACGTCAAAGTAAAGAATTTACTCTTTCAGCAAAACTTGAAAAGGAAGAGGCAAAAATAAATTGGGAAAACAGTGCAACAAAAATTCACAACCTTATCCGTGCATTAAATCCTGAACCTTATGCTAATTTCAAACACAAAGAAAATGTAATTAAAATTATAAGAAGTGAAGTTGTAAAAGATTCCACTACTAATAAACCCGCCGGCACTGTATTAAACAATAAACTTGAAATAGCATGTGGCGAAGGAAGTATTTTAAAAATTCTTTCCATACAAAAAACTGGTGGAAAAATTATGGATACAAAATCATTTTTAAACGGATATAAAATAGAAATTGGTGAAGTATTAAAATAATGGCAAAATATCTTCTTGAAATAGAATATGTTGGAACTAATTATTCAGGTTGGCAAATCCAAGATTCTGCACCATCAATACAGGGATCTTTGGAAACTGCAATACAAAAATTTTGTGGCGAAAAAACGGTTGCATATTCATCAGGAAGAACAGACGCTGGTGTCCACGCAATAAAAATGCCTGTCCACATTGAACTTTCAAAAGAATATGATCCATACAAAATTTTGATGGGGACAAATTTTCATTTAAAAGATGCCGGTAACACTATCTCTGTTCTGACTGTAAAAAAAGTTGATGATGATTTCCATGCAAGATTCAGTTGTAAAAAACGCCATTACATTTACAAAATCATAAACCGTCCAACAAGACCTGTTATAATGGAAAATCGTGCGTGGTGGATATACAAGGAATTGGATACGGATCTTATGAATAAGGTTGCAAAAAATCTTCTTGGCAAACATGATTTTTCAACTTTCCGTGCTGCTGAATGTCAGGCAAAATCACCTATAAAAACCCTTGATGAAATAGAGGTAAAAAGAAATGGTGATGAAATAGATATAATTGTTTCTGCAAAATCTTTTTTACATCATCAGGTCAGAAATATGGTTGGAACTCTTACTCTTGTTGGCGAACATAAATGGACCGAGCAAGATTTTATAAATGCCTTTAATGCCTGCGACAGGACAAAGGGTGGCCCAACTGCACCTGCTTGTGGATTATATTTTAATTATGCCGAGTATTAAAATGTCAAAACAAATTTTTCAAATACACCTTTGCCCTAATGCAAAAAAAGATGAAATCAATGGATTATTTGATGGAAGAATTAAAATATCAATTACTGCACAACCCATTGATGGAAAGGCAAACGAAGCACTGATAAAATTTTTATCAAAACATTTTCACATTGCAAAAAGCTGTATTGAAATAACATCCGGTCTTACCAGTCGTAATAAAACTTTGTATATAGATTCGGACAAAGTAATAAAGATGTAATTATCTTTTTTTCCAAGCCTTTTCCAAATCAGAAATAATATCAACAGGATTTACATTAATTGCATGTACGACATCCAAAAATTCTATTACATCAAGACGTCTGTCCCCGTTTTCATATTTCGAAACATATGATTGATTCTTTTTTAAGATATCAGCCAGTTTTTTTTGTGTAAACCCGTTTCTCTTTCTTGCATTAAAAATAAGTTTTAAAAATAATTTTGTATTGTCGTTAAGTTGTCTGACCATTTCATCCTCCATAAATAAAATTAACATTAAACAAAAGTCTTAATATAAAATTATTTTACTTTTATATAAAAACAAAGAAGTTGAAATTCTTTTAAATAAACAAAATTACTTCATCCCTTTTTTAACCATATTTTTTATAAAAGAAACAAGATATCTTTGCCCCTCTAAAAACCTTAATTCAAAATCCGAAGAATTAGGTGATAAATAACGATTAAGGGTTATAGACACCAAATATTCCAAAACTTTTTTCCCCGCTTCCGAAGTAAAAGTTTTTACAAAATAAATAGGCATAAGTTCCAATTCTTTTTTGAAATCCTTCTCAAACAACAAATCATTCATTCCTAATAAATCTTTTTTCATAATTCCTCCATAAAAAAAGGCACCTCAATAAAGAGATGCCAAAGTGAAATAAAAAATAAAATTTTACATAAATATTTGTCCTGTTATTTTAACAGTTTTAGGGAAAGCTTTAAGACTGCCTTTACCACTGATAAATATATGACCACCGATAAAGTTATTTCCTAAGAAACTTAAACCTTCAGAATCAATAACATATACATTTCCAGTCACACAAAAATTTCTTGGGATTCGCAAAGAATTTATATCCTTTATATATAAATCACCATTTATTCTTGTATTAGGTTTAAGATGTTTCAAACTGCCCTTTGTAAACAAAACATTGCCATCAATTACATTTACTCTTTTACCATCTTTTCTAACTTTTATAACTTTTGCATTTTTTGAAACTAAAGTCTGTCTTTTACAATTTTTTCCATTACAAACAACCTTTGCATCATTCAAATATCTATCATTTCTGTATTCTTTAAGACCAGCAGTAATAGGAAGCTTCCTTTTAAAATGAATATTATCATAAACAAAATTAACCTTAGTAGGTCTGTTAAAAGGCACAAAAATATTCTCTGGTTTATCTTCTTTATTAGCAATAATATATGATTTTATCTGATTTTTCTTAATTTCTTTTGCAGATTTTTTATATGTTTTCATATACAAAAGTCCACCCAAAATCATTAAGAACAATCCAGTAAAAACAAGAAGATATCTTTTTTGTTCTGTATTCATAATATCACCTTTTTATTCAATTTATGAACACAATATAGCCCTAAAATATTTATTTGTCAACTATTTTGTTTATATTTTTTGTCATATTTTAAAATCTGTCTTGATTCTAAAAGGAATATTGGGCAATTTTCGCACAAATCCAGTTCTTCCACCCAAAACTACAGGCAATTTCACAGGTTGTGCCAAAATAGCACCAGAAACACTGTCCAACCCATCATCATGAACCATACTATCAACATTCCAATCCGTAAATTCACCTATAAACGGCGTATTTTTCACAGATTCGTTAACAAAAAGATATCCAACAGAAATAACCGCATCAAAGGCATCCAAAATCCTAAGTTCTTTTGAAACCTTTGAAGTTTTTCCAATAACAATAGTGTTCATCCCTGTTTTCAAAAGTTCTGTTCTTAAAAACTCTGGCAAAAATTTACCTATACCATTACTTTCGACATAAACAGTAGGAACAAAATTTCTTTTTAAAAAAGCACAAACCTTTTGGCATTGATCCCTTGCAGATTGCACATCTTCGGATTCTTTGAAATAAAGATATTCAACATCGTGTAAATAATACTTACCATCTTCATCAATAAACACAACAGATATGACCGAACCATCACCATCTTTTGAACCATAAGATGGATCCCACCAACAGGACGCACTTATAATTTTCTTATCCATAATAGAAAAGCAAAGTTGACCATTTCTTTCTTGTCTTACTATTCCTGCATCATAAAATGATAATTTATTAACATCAAACCTTCCCTCAGTTAAATCCACAGGACAAAGCATCATTTGGGATGAAAATTTTTTCACCCCAACTGATTTTTTAAGCTGTTCAATCTTTTCTATTGGGAATTTTTCTTCCCATACAGATTTTCCGTTTTCTATAACAGGTATTTTTAAAACATCATACCCACTTAAGAAAGCATCAAAAATATCTTCTTTCATTATTTAACTTCAATCAAATTTTCAGGAACAGAAAATGTTTTTGCAAGCCAAAGTGCAACCGCCTTCTTGTTAATAATAGACACAGCTTCTTGACCAAGTTCAGACAAAGATTTTATCCAACCAACAACATTTTCAGCATCCCTTACTGCCTGATTTTTTGCTAATGGTGATTGATATTTTAAATCCACCTCATGTCCATCAACAAATATATCAGAAATTTCGCCTCTACGTTTTAAAATTGAAACAGCTCTAAGTATAACCGGAGTCAAAAATTCCGATTGAAGTCTTCCATATGTTGCACCAAGAAGACGACTTATATGATTAGTTCGTTCTATTACTTCTGTCGCAGTCATCTTTGACATTCCATATGTCGATAATTGATCAATAAAAAGACTGTGATTTATCTTTGCTCTCAAATCACTAAGCACAAGTTGAGATACATCAAAATCGGCCCCTGTCTTAAGTGGAGTAAGGCCACTTGAACCAACAGCCTTTGGAATAATTGTTCCAGGTGCAAGAGTAATATTTTCAATATTAAGAACACCATCATCATCAGCTTGCCAAACACCACTTACTGCAATAGATGCATTTTTCAAAATCAGCTCGACAACTTTGTTTGCTGTTTTTATATCTGGCAACGCCATCATAATAGGAGATCTTCCATAAATTTCGGATGGAACCTTCATCCACCTAAAACATATAAACGGAGAAACAGCAAATACCCCAGATTTAAGAAGAAATTTTTCACTACGACCAAAAATTTTATTTTCATCTAATGCAAAAGCAACATAGTTATATCCTTGCTGACCACAACCTGTAATCCTTGGCAAAACAACCTCTATCACTGTAATTTTTTCATCTGGATTTTTATTTATATATTTCAATTGTTTTTCATCAAAATCTACTGATGGAAATCTTTGTTTTAAATTCATAAGTGAAAGACAAGAACGTCTAAACACAGTATCCAATTTCCCATTTATATTTTCTTCCAATGCAATTTCGTTCATAGGCACCGCAGTAAATTTAAACGCCGAAACATCACCAACTTGATTTTCTTCCATAAGCATAACTGCCGTTCCAATAGTAATTAAATCCAAATAACACTGATGCGCTTCCACATAAAAATTTGACCTATCAAAATGAGATTGCAAAATTTTTTGAATTCTATCAAGCTCCTTATATTTTTCCGAATTTACATCACTTTCTTCTACATCAACACCAAACCCAAGACCAAACCATCTTGACCAAGGAGGAGTAAGTTCCGAAAGAATACTTCCAGCCAATTGTTCAACTCCATTTTCAGCAGTAGAATCAAAAATATCAGGATTTTTTCTTTTAGAATTTTGATATCCTGTAAAAAGTCCACTTTTTTGTGGTAAAGCATAATTATAACATTCGTTCCAATCTTGCTCCCACTCTAATCTTTTTTCCATTGCCAACATATATCTATTATAAACTTTTTCAAGTTCTATCTCATCAACGACATATCTATTTTCAATCATATTAAACCTCATTTGTTAAAATTAAAAAAATCCCCCTAAGATAAAATTCTTAAGAGGAATTAAAAAAATTTTTAATAAAAATTATTTATTATTCTTTTGGAAAATTTTTGGAATTTCCAAAGTTTCTTCCATTTTTTTAAGCATTTCCATAAGATCTGTTTGTTGAGCCTCTGTCTTTTGTTCATCAAGACTTCCTGCTAAAAATACGACATTATTATCCTCGTGTTTTTCTTTTTTTTCAGAGGCCTTAACTTCCAAATCTTCTGATTTCGAAAGTTTTGAATCATCATCACCAAAAGTTTCTACATCATCAAAGAAATTATCTTCCTTTGATTCGCCAAGCATATCAAAAAACGAAGATAAAGGATTTTTCTTTTTTCCATTTCCACCTTCCGGAGGAGTAGGATCATCATCACCATTATCATCATCTTTTTTTGCATCAGCATTGTTTTTTTCTATTTCTTTTGCTTCACGATTTATGAAATCATCAATGCTAAGTGATTCATTTTTTTTCATAAAAGAATCAAAAGAATTATCATCAGAATTTACATCATTAAACAAACCTTTTGGTTCAGTATTTTCATTATCCAACACCAAATCATTTGCACCAAGTTCATCCATTGCAATTTCAGGATCTTTTTCAAATGTTTCATTATTTATTGGTAAAGGTTTTTCATTTTCAATCTTTTCATCATCATCCAATTTAATTGAAGTTTTTATAAAATCATCTGTCAAAGGCTTGCTTGTAAAAGACATACTGTTCATATTTGATATAGCCTTAGAAAGACCAGTAGCAATAATTGCAACCTTTAAATTATCGCCCATATTCATATCAAAACATGTCCCAAGATAGAAATTAGTTTCATCACTATCAATTTCACGTCTTATGGTATTCATCACCTCTGCTGGTTCATCCAAAGAAAGATTTTCCGGATTCGCCGTAATATTCACAAGGACAGATCTTGCCCCTTTTATATTATTTCCAGAAAGTAATGGGTTTTGCAAAACACCAGTCACAGCCTTAATTGCCCTATCATCACCACTTTGTATTGATGTTCCAATTAATGTTCTTCCACTTTCTTCCATAACGGCACGAATATCAGCAAAATCCAAATTTATTGTTCCAGGAATTCTGATTAAATCGGTAATATTTCTTACCCCTTCATAAAGCACATTATCAGAAACCTTAAATGCATTCAAAAATGTCATCTGCTTTCCCGCAATATGGTAAAGATTCTGATTTGGAAGTATTATATACGAGTCAACATTTGGAATAAGTTTTGCGATTGCATCATTCGCAATTTTTTCCTTTTTCTTTCCTTCGAATTCAAAAGGTGTAGTAATAATAGCAACAGTCAATATACCCTTTTCCCTTGCAAGTGCAGCAATCACAGGCATGGCACCACTTCCTGTTCCACCACCCATACCAGCAGTCAAGAAAAGTATATTTGAATTTTTAATAACATCAGAAATTTCGCCACTTGATTCTTCTGCAGCTTTTTGACCAACTTCTGGTCTGGAACCAGCACCAAAACCCTTTGTCGTTTGTTTACCAAGTTGGATTTTCTTACTTGCCTTTGATTGTATCAAAGATTGAGCATCGGTATTTGCGACAACAAAGTCAACCCCATCAATACCTTGAGCAATCATATTATTCACAGCATTACAACCGGCACCACCGACACCCATAACGGTAATCTTTGGAATAAAATTTTGAATTTCATCACTCGAAGATTTATATCCGAAATTTCCTTCAATCATAACGTCCCCCTTTTGACTTCATTTCCTAATTATACCATAAAAAAAGACAAAAGTTAATATAATAAAACATAAAAATTCAAAATATTTTAATTGACTTTTGGATTCAATGATGATTCTTTCAAAATGCTAATTTGAAATTTCTATTTTTTTCAAAGCATCACTACATTTTTCTGATGCACCAATTAAATCACGAAGTTTTTTTTGAGAAGTTTCACTAAAAGCAATAGTCACCACATTTGCACCAGTTGCAACACCAGATGCCGCAGTAGAAAGAACTCTGGCTGTTCTTAATTTATTTTTATCAACACTATCGTCTTTTGTTTGTTTTATTGCGACAACACCAGAAGCAACAGCTCCACCGGCACTTGCCACCGTCGCAACAGAGGAAGAAACCGTTGAACCAGCAACCTTTCCTTTAAGTTCCTCCAAAACACCTTTATCAAATTTACAAGTATCTAAAACTGCCTGTATATTTTCTCTTTCCTTTTCAATTTTGTTTGAAGAAAGTTTTGCTTCTGCTACATCAGAAAATAAGACTGCTATTAAGAATAAAACAAACTTTTTCATTTTTAATCTCCATAATTAACAGATTCAACATTGTATTGGTTATAAAGTGTATTCAAATCAGAAATACTCTTTTGACATTTTTCAAGATTTGAAATTGCACTTTTTAAAGAATTAAAAGCACCTGCACTATTAGCTATTGAAACAATGGAAACTAAACCAGATGCTGCATTAGCACCAGCCTGCACCCAATCTACCACTTTCTGTGTTGTTTGAGTAGTAGCATTATAATCCATCAACCTAGCTTTCTCCGCCGTATTGTTATATTTCGATAAAGCATCATTATATTCGTCAGATGCATTTTGATATTTTTGTATGTTGCTTTCTATTTGCCTCTCTATAACATTTTTTTTATCTTCTAACTCGTTTTTTAAATTTTTCAAATTGCTTTCATCTACATTATAACCATATTTTTTCATCACAGCTACACATTCTTCTTCACAATTTTCCACTTTTACATCTTTTATACTTTCATAATCAGCTTCCATGTCAGAATAACTAAGAGTAGATAAGACATTCGCCTTACTTTCCATACTTGCTTTTTTATCCTCTACATTCTTATACAATTCATCTATCTTTTCTAAATCTTCTTCATTATATTGCTTTAACTCTTCAAGTCTTGCCTCATTTCTTTTAACTTGATCTGTCTTTTTAACATTTTGAACACCAAGTCCAGTTGCAGTTGCAGAAAGTGCTGTTCCAACTACTGATGAAACAGTAGTCCAACCCAATTTTTCCTTAACATTTTCCATATCACTATAAAATGCTTGGCAAGATTTTTTTGCCTCATTAACCACAGATCCAATTTTTGTAACAAAATCTTCAACATCAACATATGGTTCGCAATCAAGCTCCATCCAACTGATACTAACATCTTGCTTTGTCACTCTTAATGCTCTATCCTGTAAATTCTTTAGTTTTCCAGTAGTCGCCTCCTTAAGCTCCAAAGAATATGTATAATCAGGAAGCAATGTTTGACACGAAGTTTCCTCGTCCGAAGTATATGTCACAACATCACCACCAGTTGAAACTCCGGTCAAATTCATAAACGGACCAAAACATAATTTTTCATTCAAACCTTCTGAACCATTAGTTTTATAGTAAGAAGCAACATTATAAAATAAAAATTCACTTAATGGATACTTCTTTCCATAAAAAAGTCTGCTAGAATATTTTTCTGATTCTTCTGAAAATCTTCTGGTAAACGAAGAAATATCTTGGATATTTGAACTTGATCCCCTAGAAGATGAGGTCGTTGTTGTTCCACCTCTTCTCATAGTTCTTGCTGCATCGGCATCACTAGTAACAGCTAATCCTAAAACTAACATAAAACTTGAAAATAAAAATTTTTTCATTTCATCTCTCCCATAAATATCTACCATATAATACCACATTTTTGGGCACAGGTCAAAGATATTATTTGAAAATTTTACTTTTTTGTTGCGTTTTAGTAAAATATCGGTTATAAAAGACAAGTCCGATGGCGAGGTAGCTCAGTTGGTAGAGCAAAGGACTGAAAATCCTTGTGTCGGCAGTTCGATTCTGCCCCTAGCCACCATAAAAATCACCCCCGAATTTTTCCGGGGGATTTTTTTTATCACAACCATAATTTACCAGAAGCTTTTTGTAATACTGCATCTTCCACAGCCAACTTATCTTCTAGCTTTTTACGGGCCATATCGAACATTTTGCTATTATTATATTCAATCAAACGTTTTTTTAATTCTTCATTTTTTGACAATCTTGCAATAATTTCTTTAGACTCTTTTTCATATCTTTCCGAAAAACGATTCAAAACAGTATCTAAATATGGATTATAATCCTTAATCTCTTTAAAATTTAAGGATTTAAAAAATTTTTTAATATTTAGTTCTGGTGGCTTTTTTGATAGTATAATATCAATAAACTCATCACGCAAACATCCACCAGCTGATGATGAACCGGTCAAAGCATCATAAACTTTATCAATATTTTCTGATTTTAAATCATCAAAAAAATAATACTTCAACAAGAAACCTTCACTCTCAAGTTCTGCTTCTACTGAATTACTATGCCCTTTATCCCCAGAATTTCCTTTCATACCAAAATTTATTGCGGTTTTTGCAACAACACCTGATACATCATCTTCATGAGCAGAAACAAAATGTTTTCCCATTTTTTCCAAAGACATTTTTACAACAGCATTGCGCAATACTGTATGCAAAATTGCATTTCTGTCTTTTTCAAGTTTTTCAAACATAAAGGCCTTTTTATCCGAAGCCTCTTTATACTGTTGAATTAACGCATCATCAAGATGTAGTAAAGAAGGAATTTCATACTCTTCAAAAATACAATTAAATAAATATTCATAAGTTTGTTTAGCAATAGGATCCACCGACAAAATTTGCATTATTTCTTCATCTGTATATTTTCCAGTCTTATAAGTTGAACTATGCTCACCAATATCAAACAATTTATCACTTTTTGCGTCCGCTCTGACAATATATGCTGTATCAGGCAATATCACTCCAGTATCAGGATTTGGAATAAAATAAGTATCATCAACAGAAACTTCCTGTGGATTGGAATTTTTATTAACAAGATCTTTATATGGAGTCAAAATAACAGTAGACGCATTATCCCAATTGCCTCCAGAATTTGCAGTAACTAACTGATTAAGCGTAAAATGCACAGTTGCCCTTGGAATTTCATAATTTCTTGCCATAGCAGTTGTTTCTATATATAAATTTCCATCTGAATTACGCTTTGGCTCATATTTTGTAGCATGCACACACACCCAATTATCCATATTGGACATATAATCCATCTTTTCAGATTTAGGCATTTCAACATAAGGTTGTAAATTAAACTCAAACATTTTATCTCCAAATATACTTATTAACTCTCAAAATTCCTCTCTCTTAACTAGTGCATTTTAGCATAATTTCAAAAACAAAACAAGGAAAATAGAGATTATAAAAACGAATCGGATTGACAAAAATATAAAATTACGCAAGACATTGAAAAATCTGAGAAAAAAACTTCAAAAAAAAGCATTTTTTATTTGCTATTTTCAAATTAAATTGCTAAAAGTTAACTATGTTTCGACCGATTCGAGAATCGATTCTATTTTTTGTAAAAAGAATCGAGTTTTTAGGTGTCATTTCTAGTGTATTTTACACTAGACAATTTTATTTTTCATCAGATTCTTGAAAATTTTTATTTACTTGATTTTACAGTATTTTTTTTAATTTTTAAGCTCTAAAAAAATTGCCAAAAAAAGAATCTCTTGACTTTTTTTGTCGAGTAGTTTAAGAATCTGAGTCATGAAACGAATTTAATGTAAAAATTTAAGTTTGTTTTCACAGTTATTCCCTGTTGCGTTCCTTTTCTCTCCTTTCCTCCTTCTCTCCTCGCAACGGGGGATTTTTTTACTCCTTTTCATATATTTTACAAAAATAAATTTCATAGATCCGATAAAAAAATATTCCTAAAAGCCCAAGGAGAGAGAATACGAACGTAGCTTTTCTTGATTTCGAACATTGTTAACAAGAAATCTTAGAATTGCTGGTTCATATACTCAGTTGGCTCCGATAAAAAAAATATCCCTTAAGTCGAGGAGAGAGAGAAAATAAGGAGGGAATGACTTAAGGGATTTACTGGCTTTCACCAGACTTGCCGAAATGAGGGGTCGTCTCGGCAAATAGTTTTTTCGTATTAACGAATTGCTTTTATTATACAAATTTATTTTTCTTTGTCAATATATTTTTGAAAAAATTTTTTATTTGTATAAATTTTTGATTTTCTTCAGTAAAATCAATATATTATTTTTTAAACTTTATAAATGGTATCCAAAGTATGCGGTGTTCCAATAAAAATTTGTACCCCATTTGGAACCAAAATAAAGCTATATTCCAAAAGTTTTTCCCTTAAATCTTGCCTTTTTTGAAAAGAATCGCAATTTTTTGGTACCTCCACATCATCACAAATAATCACATCAGCCCTGCTTCCTGTTGCATTTGACATCAATCCAACAGCCATCATAGATGGATCCCTTAACGCCATATCCCGTTCCACAGTAAAACTTCCCGAAGCCCACTCGGTTTTCTTTTTTGGCCTTATTTCCTCAAGAAGTGGAAAAGTTTCAATGATTCGTTTAACATTTCTAACCATCTTTCGTGCCAAAGCAGTATCCGCAGCAACAACCAAAATCCTAAGATTTGGATTACAATACAAAAGCCAAGCACAAAAAACACCTACAATAGTAGATTTTCCACTACTTCGAAAAGCCAACAAAAGCCCTCTTTTCTTCTCAGACTGATAAATTTGCAAAAGCCAATCTACCATTTTCAAATGATGTTTCGGTGTGGAAATTCCTTGAAATTCATTCCATAACAAAAGGAATTTTTCAAACCCAACTTTTTTCACCATTTTATATATCAAATTTACTTAACGACCCCAAAAGATCCAATCCCTTTTTATTCATAGTCAAAAGATTTTTATTTTTCTTGTAATTGTATTTTATATCATTAGATTTCAAATCCAAATCAGAAAAATATTCTTTATTTTTTATTTCATCTTCTGTTGCCTTGGCCATGCTTCCAATAAGCACAGCCGAAGATCCATCTGTAAAATCAACACCATTTGCAGCCATTTTTGCCTTTTTTGTTGCAATTTTTGATTTAAGAAGATCATTTTTTTCTTGCTTATAAAGCTCCATTTTCTTATTCAAAACATCATTTTGAATTTGAGCTTCTTGCTTTGCTAATCGTTTGGATTTTTTTGCATCATTTATATCCATAACAGCCTTTGTCGCAGAAACGACACCACTAACAATTGCAGCAGTAGTTCCCATATTAACCTCCTATCTTATTATATCAATCAACATAGATATATTTAAAATTTTAATCTTATATGGCTCTGAACTTTGAATTTTAAACAAAGGAACTTCGTAATTTTTAATAAAACCTTTTCCCCGAATTTTAACATCTCCTGAAAAATTTTCATCATCAGTTAATGCAATATTTTTAAGTCCAGATCCTGTATCAATCTGTAATAATTCCGTATCCATAAGCCTTAAGTTAAGTTCCAAAAGTCTTACTGCTTTTGGAATAAAGCTTGAACCAACAAATACAGGTAAAGGACAAAAGACATGAGTAAAAGGAATACCAATAACAATATTTTTACAAGACTTTGGCAAAGTAATTTCATTATTAACAACTTTCATTTTATATAATTCATCGTCAGCAATTATTGCTACATTTTTATCATTTAAAAAATTCAAATCAGTTATTGTTGAAATTCCATCTTCTGATATAATTTTTGTTGCACAGTCAAGACTAAATTCTTCATCAAAAATTTCCAAACTATACAAACCATCTCGTTCAACAACGACATAAACTTTATCAAACAAAACAGCCAAAGAAATAAAGTTTCCTTCTGTTTTATACTGCACCCATGCATTTATATTATGTGTTTTGTTTATAAATAAAACTGCCAAGGTTCCATCACTTTGCACAACATAAAGGACTCTCTTTTTTACATCATAATCTTGTTCCACAGGATTATTTAATAAATGAGAAGAAAGTAAAATCAAATCTTCTGACGAATAATTTTCATTTAAATCGCCATAAAAGAATTCACGAATTTCCTTTTTATTTCTTGCAACAAATATTGTTGATCCTTCTACAAATTTTGGTGCAATATATTTATCTGCAACAGAACCAATTTTTGTTTGTCTTGTCACCACAATATTTGATGGCGTAATCGGATTACCAGTAATCATCCATTCAGAATCAGATGTAAAAACCTGAAGATGTCGCCCTGCAAAAACAGAAATAATTTGATTAACCTTTTCAGAAAAAATATCAAATTCTATTGCATCACTATCAAGACCTGTTCCCAAATCAAAATTTAAATATTCTCCAACTTTTGAAAACCACAATCTATTTTTCAAAGAATCAGTTCCACCAACAACAAGTCTATTTTGATAAAAAGTAATGCTAGATGGGAAACCCCTTCTTTCAGAAAAAACTTGTTCCTGCCAATTTTCATCATAATCAGCTGAACTTAAATCTGTAATGACATCTGCTTCTACAACTTTTCTGGATATAATAGAAGTAATAAAAACTTCACCACCATTTATTAAAAGTCTTATTCCACAAAAGGAATCATCAAAAAAATTCTCACTTGCTGTAACTCGTATACTGCCAGTAGTTCCATTCGTTTTCAAAGACACATCTTGAGTATCTTCAAATCTTGCAAACGGCATACAGGTATAGCCATACTCTGAATTAGTTGCATATGGCCAATCACCAATTTCCCATTCATCCTCCAAGGCATTATATCTTACAATCACAGGAGCAATTGAAGGATGTACCAAATAAAGATCTTGCCCTTTTTGTGACCATCTAAGTTTTGGTAAATCGGAAATTGTATACGGAGAATCTATTGTTTCAACAAGTTCTTCATCCTCGTCATATATGTCAATATAATCATCCCGAAAGAATAACAAAAAAATCTTATCCGAAGAATATTCAAATGGAATAATTTTACCCGAAGATTCCAAACTTGAAACAAAACGAAGTCCGCACCTTCTTTCAATACCACCTGTCTGTATCACATCCATATTGGTAAGTTTCATCGCAGAATTTCTGTAAACAGCCATACTGCCACGTCCGAACAAATTTCTGGAAAGTTCACCAAATGAAAAATCATTATAAGTAATACTTTGTTTAGTCATTTTTTCACCTATTTTCTTGCATTAATCAAAGAAAAATTCTTAATTGTTTTATTTGTTTCTTGCATACTATCAACAGATTTTGCTTCTCTTATTTCAGAATTAAAAAGTCGGTAAAACAAAGAATATTTTGAAGTATCATTCAACAAAGAAATCGAAAGCTCCGCTGACATTAAATAAATAAATGCCGAAATAAACAAAGGCGAAAACTTTGATTCTTCTACATCAGCGACATATTCCAAATTTACCTCATTATCATCAGAAAACAAATAATTTCCCGCAATTTTATAACTATCTCCAGATGCAATTTTAATTGCCCTTAAAAAATCAATTGGTAAAACATATGCATATGTATAATCATATCTTTCCGCTAATTCTGTTTTCTCAAGATTAGATGTTTTAATTGCAAAACTCCAAAAATAAAGAGAAAGAAGTTTTTGTTTTAAACTTGAATAAATACTTGAACAAATATCTGCTTCCACAGTTCCTTCATCTAAAGAAGTTATTGAATTTGCCCCAATTTTATTAAGAGCTTTTGAACATAATTCTATACTTGAAAAACTCATATCACTCACCTTTTCCTTAAAAAAAGGGGGAAAAATTTCCCCCAATAAATTAAAACTATGCAACCGCAGTTATTGCCACAACACCAGATTCAATAGAACTTACAACATAAATTTTTGTTTCCATTGTTCCTGTTATTGACATAGAAGTAACAATCAAATCACCAACATTGAAAATATTTGCGACATCATTAAAATATCCCGAAGCAGAAACAGTTGCCTTTGCATCTGCTGTTTTATAATGCCATAAAGTAAAACCATTTGCATAAGCAAGAACTGATAAATTTTTTGAATTCATACTCATTTTAAAATCCTTTCTTTTTAATATTTAAATTAAGAAATTGTTGCATCATCATCACAAACAATTTTCACGATACCTGCATTATCTATAAGTTTTGCACCTTGACTCATGCAATTTGAAACAAAATGAGATGCACGTTCACCATGCCATGAAATATCTGTTTTAACATCACAGCCAGAAGCATGACCTATTGCATTTTTATGGTAAATAAAGCAACTTCTATTACCACTACTTAAAGGCAAAGCATTATGTAAAATCCAGTTGATACCCATCCATTTTCTTGATTCTGTTCCTTTAAGAAGAGGATATGAATCTCCTACATAATCTGCATTTGAAAATTCATCCATACTTAAAAGTTCATTCCATTGATGCACACCAACAACAGCAAATCTTTGACCGTCATCAGGAACATCATTTGCATTCAAAATTTCCAATGCACTAAAGATTTTTGCCTTTGTTAATCCTGCTGAACCAACGGCTACACTGTTTGTTGTTTTATCAAGTTCAGAAATAATAAGTTCATCACTTTTACGACCCAAAGCATATGCACCAGCAGATGCAACAACTCGTCTTTCATCTATATTTGTTTTAAGTTCGTCAAGTTCATCAACCCAATCACCAGCATAATAATCAGCAAGAACACATTCTACTGGAGTATGATCTAAATTCATAACAGGAACAAGTCCATGTCTTGATTTAGTAGATGCAATACCCTTACCAATTTTTTGGAAAGTTGTTGAACTACCTCTCACATCATTTTTTGTTCTAACAGTAGAGCGAAGTTTTGTTCCCATCTGTTGAAAAGCAAGATGAACTTCTGCTTCAAATTGTTTTATAAATACATTATCAATAGATACTGACATATTTTATCTCCCTTACTTTATTAAAAAAAGGCGATATTTCTATCACCCAAACAAAAAAAATCCGCCTTTAAAAAGACGGATCAAAAGTATAATTAAATCTTAAATTTATTTTTTACCCTTAACAATAACTGGCTCAATTCCCTTTACAATTCCATGCATTGAAGTCATTGCAAACAAAACAGATACAAAGAACAATACAAATATTTGTAAAGATGATTCCACTAATTGTCTTGAATATTTTGTTAAAACCAAAAGGTCTGTATAAAACAAAACTGAAAAAGCAAATGAAACCAAAAATGAAACCAAAAGTTCATATTTGAAATCTTTGTTAAATACATAAGCAAGTTTTAACTTTCTTGATTTAATCATAGCATATTTTAAAATACCACACACAAAAACAAATGGTATAAACACCTTAACTATATTAAACATAGCATGCACAACACTGATAAACATAATTTCAATAGGATTCATTGCAAATCTTAATGATCTGTAAACTTCCAATTCTTTTGAGAAAGATTGTGCAAAACAACAAACAATAACAAACAATAAAACTGTTTTTATAATTGTTTCTGTGTGATTATAAAAAAATCCCAGCAACGAACCAAAAAACGAAGATTTTTTATTTTCCTGTTTATTGGTGTTGTTGGGATTTGAAACTACCAAAGAAATTTCTATTTCTTTGCTACTTTTTTTTTTGCTACTGGTTTAACAGCTTTCTTTACAGAAGATGCCTTTACAGCAGCTTTTTTAACAACGATTTTCTTTTTAGCAGGTGCCTTTTTAGCAGCTACTTTTTTAGCTGGAGCTTTTTTAACAACTACTTTTTTTGCTGGTGCTTTTTTAGCAACAACTTTTTTAGCAGGTGCTTTCTTAACAGCTACTTTTTTTACTGGTGCTTTTTTAGCAACCACTTTTTTAGCAACTACTTTTTTAGCTGGAGCTTTTTTAGCAACAACTTTTTTAGCAGGTGCTTTTTTAACAGCTACTTTTTTAGCAGGTGCTTTTTTAGCAGCAGGTTTTGCAGTTTTTTTAATTATACTTTTAAACATAATTCTCTCCTTCATTAAACAAAAGACAATTATAATATATCACATAAAAAATAATACTGCAATACTAAAAATAAAAAAAATTAAAAAAATTATTCTTCACCATATAAAAATTTAAAACCGTCATCAACTTTTTTTATAAAATCTTTATCACCATCTCTCCAATACTTTGGATCCTTCATCATCTCTTTTAATTTTTTCTCAGTAATCACATCAGGCAAATCACCCGACTTTGCCATAACTTTTGGCTCTCCTGATGTCATCATATTATAAAGAGCGAGCACTCCATAGAAAGAAGAATTTAATGATTTGTAAATTTCTTCTGGTAAATTTTTTTCAGCCCACAAAGAAATTTGTCGTGCGATTTCATCAAACCTTTCTTCACCACCAAAATAATTTTCTAATTTTGAAAGTTCTTTATAAAGTTTAAATTCATCAACAACCTCTCTTATTTTAGGAATCATAATTTCAGCAGCCAAATCATAAACAAGTTGAGCTTGCTCATTTGTAAAACCTGCCTGCTTTAATCTTTTATTTACTTCCTCATCAATTGTTAAAAATTCGCTATGAAGAGCTATTTCATAACCCTTTTCTGCACCATCAGTTTTCAAAGCTAAATCCAAAACATCCTTATCAGAAGAAGTATTATTTGAAACTTGTTCTGTTTCTTTTTTATTATTTTCCATATTTACTCCTATTTTTAAATTTGCTTTTCAAGAAATCAAATAAATCCATAAAAAGAAAATATTTAAAATTTCTTTTTTTTAATATAAACCTAAAAAGGAAATTTATTTTTGACATGTTTATTTTTTTTTAGTATTAAGCTGATCAATTTTTTCCTGTAAAGAAGAGGTCAACTCTTTTCCTAAAAAAATAACACCAAACAAAGGAACTGCTATCTGAAGTAAATCAATTAAACTTACATCACCAACCAAATACATTGCAATACAAGAAATAAAACTTACAACTGCTGTTACCAAAGTTTTTTTATTTTTTAAACAACCACCAATATTCATAATATACCCTTTCTATTTATTATATATAAACATCAAAGAAAGAAAAACCATCTTCAACAAATATTGGTTTAATTTTATCTGTCAAAAGATGATTTTCCGATTTTTTATGAAAAAATAAAACCAAAGAAAATTTATTATCCAACTTTCCACTTAAAACATCACTTGCAATTCTTAAACAAGTTTTAAAGCAAGGACTGTCTACATCAATTTCATCCATAAATTTTAAATTCTTCCAACAATCAAATGAGGTCAAAGTATCAACAATATTTAACTTTTCATCACAAATTTCTGATTCATAAACAAATCTATTTATAATAGTATTTGCCACCAATACCAAAAACTTTTCACTTGGATATGAAGTCATTGCAAACAAAGTTTTTGCAAAAATAAATTTATTTATATTTGAATTAAGTTTAAGTTTTTTTATAAAATTATCTTTCGTTTCAATAATCAATTTATTTTCCTCCTGAAATTTTTTCCTCAATCCGTAAAAGATGAGCCGTCAACCTGTTTTCTACATCCTTTAAACACGATATAGAGGCATAATTCACGGCAACATCGACACGAAACGAAGCAAGATTTTCTATTAAATTTATTACATCCTTTTTTGATTTTGCCTCTACTTCCTTCATATACTTTTCCAGAAGGTAAATATTATTTTTCAAAAGTAAAAAACCACCTATAAACAGTGGAATTTCAACAACACTTATCCACCAGGATAAATTAATATTTTCCATTTTCTCTCCTAAATAATTTGATTATTTTTTTTAGAAACTAATGGGATAAAGCATAATTAAGGAAATGAAAAAAATTTTGCAAAAAGCAAAATTCAAAAGATATACAAACAACAAAGCACCAAAAATACATTCTTATAATAAAAAAGATGAAAAAATTTAGATAGAATTATCCCATTAGCTGTATTCCACTATAACATAATTTTATCAAAATGTCAAGAACAAAATTAGAACTGTTGATTTTTACAAAATAAAAAAATGCTACAAATCAAGAAAATATCTAGAATTTTCAAGTATAATATTTTTTTGTTTTTTTGTTATTATTTCCAATTTTTTCTTCAAATTATATATATGTGTAGCCAAACTTTTTAAACAAGAATCATCAACCTTTGAAAAAATATTTATACATAAATCCGAAGCCAATATTCCCGAAACATCAGACATCAAACTTGCCAATATTTTTGTTTCCATATCAGTAAGCAAGACCATCTCGTTTTCATAGACAACCTGTCTTTTCTTTTGATTAAGAGATAATTTTCCAAATATCAAATCCGTATCTTCGCTAAGCTCAGTAATAACGGAAAAAACATCAATAGGTTTTACAAAATACTTGCTGTCATTAACACAAATTCTGTCACCCATATCAACCAAAACAAAATCAGCATCCTCTCTATCAATAATACTAAAACCAAAAGCACTAAACAAATCATAAAAAGATTGCTTTAAAACTTTGTCATCTATTTTCAAATAAACTGTCTTCATAATTATCAATTATAAAATATAATCTTGCATTTATAAAGCAAAAAATATACAATATATACAAACTAATAAAAAAGGAGAATAAAATGAAAAAATTCATAAAAATCTTATCAATATTTTTAATTCTTTCTGGTTGTAGTAGTATTTATACACATATGTCAAAAAGTGATATGGAAGTAAAAACTAATATGACAAAGACAATATGGCTTACCCCAACAAATCCAGCAGACACAAAAATATTTATTCAAAGCCGTAACACATCTGACAACCAAAGTTTTTCTGATATAGGTAAATATATAAAATTTGCATTGGAAAACAAGGGATATCAGGTAACGACAAATCCAAACGAAGCAAGATTTACTCTTCAAACAAATGTATTAAAGGCTATACTTTATAATAAAAGCATAAGTGAAGAAAAAGCTACAAGTG